>Ga0210059_1013292_pt1 | contig 12328 bp, 3 predicted proteins | sample Ectturendosymbi2_FD_188042 | JGI IMG/M metagenome (GOLD analysis project Ga0210059, IMG submission 188042) | Ecteinascidia turbinata endosymbiont from Florida, USA - Sample 2 (SPAdes) (version 2) | ecosystem: Host-associated > Tunicates > Ascidians > Unclassified | place: Key West, Florida...
CTTCGCAAGAATCTGACATCACGCGTCGCGCTGCTGAGGCAGCTTGCTGGCTCTGGCTGGTGTGCTGGAGCAACAACGTTGGGAATAGCTACCCTAGCCCTGGTCCATTCAACCGCAGAGTACTGCACTCCTGTATGGTGCCGCAGTGCTCATTCCCTACTTATCGACCCCACCATCAACGACGCCTTGCGAATTGTGACAGGATGCCTGCGTCCTACACTAGCGGACAACCTTCCTATTCTCGCAGGCATTCAGCCTGCTGAGCTTCGTCGCAAAGGAGCTACACTTTCGTTAGAACGCCGTGCCATGGAGCTTGGACACATGCTCCACTCAGCGCTCGCTTGTCCACCGGGTGCGAATGCACCGCGTCGCAAATCGAGACACCGACACCCATTTGTACCCGCCGCACAACAACTCATCAGTTTATCTGACAACAACAACATACGTGCGGCGCAGTGGGCGGATCACCAATGGAATGCGGTGTGGTTGGATAACCTCACGAGATCCGCACTTACATCCCCGACACCGACACACATCCTCTCGGTATGACCCTCCCAAGAACAGCTGTCCTGCTTAACCGCCTGCGCATCGGTGTCGGAGGCTTCCGCTCCTGCTTGTACAAATGGGGTATGGCCTCCTCTGCGGCCGGTGCAGAGGCTTCGCTTGCACGCTAAAGCACTAGGCCAAAGGAAGCTTCCGCGCTTTCGAACCACGATTTCTTGTCCTCGCCTTTCCTTCGCTTGAGCGGCGCGCTAAGTTACTCTGCTACAGAAGGCTTCCGATGGCTTTCCCACCGTCGGGGATGCTATTCTTAGCGCGCTGCATGTAGCAGCCACCGCGCTGCTACACCGGTGAGTGTGGCGCAGAAGAACAAATCGTTGACCATGTTGTCAACTTCCCCATGGACTGCACAGCCTGACGATTCCGGACGATGAGATAATCGAATGGCCGCTCAACACCTGCCCTGAGATCTAGTGCGCCCAAGCAGTGGATTGAAGATCTGACTCAAACGACAAAGAAGTGAAATACACTGAGTGGCTTGCTTAGAAATCACAGTTTGTGTTACACAATGGTTAGATTTTCTTTAGCAAAAGTTGACAAATTTGATTATTTTGTTCGCAGTTGTTTGTCTATCACTTAATATTCTATGATTACCGCCTTTTATTCCGTGGTGATCAACTTTTATTAACCGTGGTCTCATTTTATTCTTAACAGGGCAGAAGACATAAAGCCAATAAGTCGGGGCATAAGCTAACACTACGTATCTCGTATTGGAATGAAAAGGAAAAATTAGATGCAGTCCCGTCGACCAGGGGGGCTTTGCTGGGCTTAGGCCCCAAAGAAAGGGGCCCCCAAAAGCTCCAAGCCCCCAAACTGAAATAAGAAACACTATAAATCAGTGGAGTTTTTGTCAAATTTTCATTGTAAAGCCCCCCTATTGAAGATTTTCTGACGACGGTTCTGATTTGATGTTTTCTTAGCGTAGTAGATTTAGGTAAACCTATTTTTACACAGATGTCTCGTGTGCAGTGTATCAGTATAAAGCTCCAGCCTACTGGTTAAGATGCGATTGCAAAGTACGTTCTAACATTGCTTGACCCGTTCAGCAGTGATGCAGTCAAGACCGCAGACCAGGGGTGGGCAATTAATCTGGCTCTCGGGCCACTTTAAGAAGGCCGCATTCAGCGGAGGGCTGTACCTTCTAATGGAAATAAAAGCAAGTTTTGGTTAAGTTGGCCTCAGCACTAACATTTACTGTGATAACTTGGAGGCAATTTCAGATTTGAACATATTTCCTGAATGCTTCCGCAGGCCACTGAAAACACTGTGACGGGCCACATTTGGCCCGCGGGCCGCTATTTGCCCACCCCTGCCGTAGACTATTCGATCTAAGCCATGTTCAAATTACGAGGCTCCATCACTGCTGTTTACTTTAGAGCAAAACAAGGGAGAATGATTGGTGCAAGGTAGAATTGGAATATAAATTTTCCTCCATCTGATAAGCGATCATGACAGTAGCGTACCGTGTTTTCCCAGTTGGATTTCCCACATGCCAAAATATGTGTTACTAGGGCTTCACTTGACAAGCTCTCTTGATAAATGTACGCACAAAATGAAATGGTCAGATCGTATCGGAACATTTGTGTTGACATTTTCAATCATATTCGCGGGTGTTCTATGAGCGATTACTATAAAGACGACGTTACTATTTTTATGTCAAAATTCTTGATAGCTGCGATATCGCTAAACCCACATATGGACGAAAAAGTACTTTTGTACAGAGAAAACACACTTTGTTTAATCTTTCACTCACAAAGATTCAGCTTACTTCGGAAAGGTGGATCATGCAATGGCAACCCAACTTTAGTGTAAGTGAGGCGGCCACAAAAATTTGTTTGAAAATCTTTTTCAGGATGTAAAACAGGTTTCAGGTTCAAGACTTGGAAAATTAGCATCACAAAGAAAACTGTATTATCCTGGTTTTGCACACCCAGCCCCAGCTAAGGATATATCGAGTAAAGAGCTGGAGCACATCTGCACTTATTGTAATGCAAACAATGGAAAAGTTAAGCTCAAACACAAATTTTTCCCGATTTAACCCAGTCTTCTCTAAGTATAGCCTGATAGCAATATCGCGTCACACAATTTTCAAACTGTATAAACGTTTTAATTCGCCTCAACATGTGTATATTTTGATTCCTCAGCGTAATTCTTTCATGAGTCTATAATGGTATTTGCAGAAGTTTGCAGCATTTGATAAGTCTCAGCTTGTGCTTACGTTGAGAAGTTTTGATGATAAATGATTGTGCTTGCTAATCTACCGCTGCAGCTGGTTGTAGGAACCAATGCTGGACGAGTTCTAAACGAGGAACCGGTTCTATAACATTGTTTTGAATGATACACGCACATCGAACACGGATTATAACTTATAATTTCGGTGCGGAAGTGCTCTACGCGTTTTAAATGCAACCCTTGTACTTGTTTTTCGATTGAGCAAAGCTTTTATACAAAACTTTTCATGAAGTTGTAAAGGCAACTGTTCCGTAATATATGCATTGTGATATCATAATTGAGTTGTTATAGCTCCGTCAGTGCATGTGGCATTAATTTGTTGTATGTAGAAGAGGAGAATTATTGCGATTAAAAATAAAGAGTTATTGGAGTTGTAGCAGTGGTCATGTCGATACTAAGAAGTCTTGGAAGAATTTCCTACTTGCCTTTCGTAGGCTTTGTAAGCGCTTATGGTGCTTACAATGCATCATTGACAATACTCAATGACGAAAATGCTGCCTGGAATGAGCTTGATGTGGAGCAAGCACTCCAGCAGAATTTCAGATATTCTTTGTTGGTGGTGATCTTGGAGATGGCAATATTCTTTGCTTTCTTCAGTGCTGGCATGGTGTATTATGCAAGGTGAGCTTCAGTGTTTGCTCGACTGTTAAACAGATCCCATCTTCTGCTGCACTTGTAAAATGAAAACTTCTAGCAGTTAACGAAAAGTTAACATTTCTGGTCTGATGATAGAGACATGCACCAGTTGCATAAAAAACAAATACTTACCGTAGCTTAACAAGATCTACGAATTACTTGAAAGTTTGTTATTATTTATTATTCAGGATGTGGCTGAGAGATAACGAAGACATTCAACGTGGCATGAAGGTACGCTGTCAAAATATCTATCTTTGTCCTTATTAAAGCAACGTATTAAACGTCTATACAGGTTGCCGTATTCAAATGCAGCACTAAAAACGCAAATAAATGCTTCCTGACTTTTTCAAGAAAGTTAAAGCACTTTTAACTCTTAACTTGTAGCAGCTCAGTAGTGTATAAAGACTTGACAATAGTTTGTAACAATCACGAATAACCGCGCATGAAGCATGTTGTGCCGCCAAAGGGCACCACAAATAGAAAGCACGTTACAGGTTCAGCCGATGACTTTCAAGATTGAATCACAGTTTACAAAGTGCCCAGAAAACTGCGCTGTGTGTCCAAACAAGTAATTCGGAATAAATCATAATATTCAAACCACGTTTCTTCTCGAGAAGGCTGCGGTGAATGCAGCCATAGAAGGTCTCGAAAGATAGTTCGGCAGGCTGACCACCAAGGCGTGGCCAAGCCAGGTCTACGATGTAATCACGCCCCTTGATCCTGTGCCGGTCTTTGGTAGCGTTCCGTGTGGGTGTAGCGCAAAGGCTAGCTTCGCCCACTTTTCTCCAGGCAATTCAGAACAACTAAATCAATGGTTCTCAACCTTTTCGCTGAAGGGGCCAAATCCAGACTTACAACTTTGTTGGAGGGCCACACTAAAGAAATTTTAATACAAGTCAATTGACACGTTTTGATTTATAGCAAAACGAAGTCTATCATACAAAATATTAGAGGTTTTGTTGAGAGACTTCTGAGGGCCACACAAAGGGTGCTTGGGAGCCGCATGCGGCCCTTTAAACAGTGCTTGAGAACCACTGCACTAAAATAGCTTGGCACAGATTTTAGGGAGGCCTTAATTGATTAAAGCGCTGTTGAAGAGCTATCGTGAACACGCAAAATACTAATTACTTTGCAAAACTGTTTTTTCTCTGTTCACGGTTTATTCTTTCAATGTAGATTAAACTTTTGCACAGGGCTCTACTTGGGATATTTTTGGGGAACTTTCTGTAACAGGAGAAAAGGGTCTTAGACATCTGAGCAAAGTTGTCTTCCTAAACCTGGTGTAGGGCATGGGGCGAATAACCATGTTTGGAAGCTTCAAGGTCTTTTGTTTAGAGAACCAAATTCCTCCGTAAAATCTCTGCCACGATATGGCACGCCGCCTTGTTAACCTAAGAGTTTCACTTAAATTGAAGCATGCGCTCTTTAGTTGCAAAGTCCTTGCCACTTTAAACCAGTGGTTCTCAACTGTTTTTGGGTCCATGGACCAATGAAAAAATATCCGATGGACCACTTTGCTATGTTGATACCTCACAAACAGCTAGTCGAAACTTTTCTGGAACGTTTGGTCAGTTCAACATACGGTGAACTTGTTGACAGTCTGTAAATCAGTATGTCCACAAACATGCAGGGATCATTAGATCATCTTTTGCTCCGTTTCTCTATGTTTTCGCGGTGTGTTGTTAGTCATATCCAAATTATTTGTTTCTAGGCAAGGGAGCAGATGAACAGGTCGACACCAGAAGCGGTGGATACGCCTGTGTCAACCAAGGATCGCGTTGAAACGGCCTCACCGGCAAGATTTTCAGCTAATGTGCATGAAAGATTGCCTGGGCCTCAAGCAAACTCGCCACAAGTTGACCTTCCTTCAGAAACAACTGCTGGTCCAAAAGTGATCTACAAAAAAAAGCCCACTCGCCTCTCTCACCAACAGTTGATAAGCTTTGTGCCACATCCTTCCGCTCAGAGACCTGTCTGGAACTCTATTGAGCCGGAATTGGAGACGGCATTGTGCAGCCCAGACAACAACGAAACTCCCGGTCTGCAAGTCAAGGCCATTTCGTATTCCGAACCAAAAAGAAGTTTTGCTGATGCAGGGACACAAGAAGAGCAAGAACAATTTCAACGGGAAAAAACAGCTTCACCTTCTCGCTCCCGCGTTGGTCCCTTTAAAATCCCACCAAGAGCAAATTACCGAACAAAGATGGAAAAATACCGAGCTCTGCAGAGGTCACAAAATTTCACAACCTCAACTACCGAAGAAGAAGTGGCAAGTCATGGTTCACCAGCAGTCAGTCAGGTGCTGTCAGCCACTAAACCCATCAGTATTTCACATCCTCGAAAAAAGACGTCACCGATGGCGTCACCGAAGACGTCACCGATGGCGTCACCGAAGACATCACCGAAGCCTTCGCCGGGAAGAAAAACTGGAACTCGAAAGAGCGGAATACAACATTGTCGATCAGACGGAGCCAGAAAGCGAAAGAACGATCAAATCTGTCCAGCCCAGGCAGAGGAAATTCCTGGACAGGTTGACGACAAGAAGGAACGTGTTGATGGCAGCCAAACACATAGAGCAGAACGAACAAGCGACATGGAAAAGAAAACTGCAAAACAAAACTCGCAGTCGCCATCGTCGTCCGGTGCGGAGCAATCATGTTGCAACAGAAGTGAGCACAAGAGCAGTGAAAAGCGAACAGTTAAGCGCAGGTGGTTGCCTTTGCCGAGCGAAGCCACCCCGCAGAAGTTGTACGGACCAGTGTTTTGCCGAATGCACAGACAGAAAGCAAAGCGAGACGCTGCTAAAAAGTCAAAATATCGAACAAAACTTGAAGCTATCCCCGAAGAACCTGAGAATATCGACCCTAAGTGGGATGAGCCGAGAAGAAACTTTGTACAGGAATGGGAGGAATATTGCAAAGGAGTTTTTGAACGATTTGCTGAAATGGACCGGTTCTATGCAGAAAGAGAAGCTAGACGGGATGAAAGAACGGCCAAGCTGGTGGCAGAGAGCGAGAACCCTGAGCTTCTCTATGAAATTGGCCTTATTCCTCATTTTGAGGCCAAGCCTGTGGCTGAAAAAGTTGATGAAGAGCCCAAGGAAAGATTTTTGAAACGCAGGGAACGACCTGCAAGTACTGACCCAAAAGTTGAGGAGGAGATCGACAAACTTTGTGCGGAGGAGGGCATAGTTCTTTCGACAGAAGGAACATCGTCAACAAATTCTATACTTTCTGAAATTTCGGTGGAAGAAGAAGATGAAATACTGGAATGGTTGGAAGAAGAAATGAACAAAAACATTCGTCGTTCTTCTTCATCACTGTACAGCCAGTACAACTGGCCCATTTAAGAATAATAACACTCGTGAAAGCAGCCTGTGACGATACAATGCTAAAAATATTAAACGGTGATATTTATTTTTAGAAAAATTTTCGGCACTAGCTTTAGGTGCAATTTCTTCTGTTGACTAGTTTCAATTTGATTAATGGGTGTAGTCCAGTGGTTCTTAACCTTTTTTGTCTCATTTACCCTTTACCAAAATCAAAAAAATTAATTTTACCCCCAACAATATTTGATGTGTCAATGCATGATATTTCTGAAAAGGGTCCGGGGCAGATTCTCCTGGAAAAACGTTGTAAACTAACACTCAAATATATGAATTTTTGTGCTTACTGTTCTGGAACCAATTTTAGGGTAATGCTTGTACCAAACTTATCAGTCTCTGAGATGAAACTTTAATAAAATGCTCTAATGAGCAAGCGTGAATACTTTTAAGAAGTGGTTACCTGAGGTTGTTGAAATTCTAAAAACAGTTTCATACGAACCAGCATTTCAATGAGTCATGGGGTAAAAACGTCTGGAAGAAGGAATACACAGCCTTGTTTAAATTTTTCTGTTATTGAAAACTGACAAACAATTTTAATCAGTCAGTAACTCAGTGAGACGCTTGTTTACTTGTTTTCTTGATACGCACAATATCTGACATCCTGGGAACGGTGGGTGTAAGAGATGCTCTCATGTCATCTTTGGGAATCGCTCGAGATCGATGTTTTGTTATATGGTCATCAATGAGGAGATCCCTGCCTCACACAGATAAGTATTTTGAAAAGGTATAATAACTTCAAATGCTCGCTTCAACAGCGTTGGAAACTTCTTGCCCAATCTACACCAAAATTTAGAAAAGTCACAGTTGCGACATATGAATTTGGAACATTGTTTAACATTGAAGAGCAGTTAATTCATCTTTGTAAAGCACTTTGAAAACACGAGCACGTGCCCTGGTAAAATTTACACGTTCAGTTACGTGTTTCAAAACTATTTTCAAAAATTCTGGAAAGGCTTTACTCGCCAGTACATGCCGATGAAAAACACAAGGGGTAGAAATGATGTGCCATGCCCGTTTATTCACCAGAGTTGTAAAACCTGACTTCACTAAGCATAGAGGAAGCGCCGTCTAGGCATAGCAAGCCAACGTGTTTCCACGCGTTTATTTTGTTGAAAGAATTATTAATTTTTTCCTGATCATCAGTCACTTCGCTAGTCGTCTCTAGACTTTCGCACATGAAGAACTCAACTCATCTAGCTTAAGGGTGAGTCTTACCTTATCACTTCGATTTTCATCTGCTACGTGATCTAACATATCTCAAGACATAACACTCATACAACGTACTGTACAGGGGCGAATCCAACCGGTAAGGCTAAGGGGGGTAATTTTATTATTATATGGTAGTCAAGTCTCATTACGGGTTCATTTCTGTACGAGAGATGAAGTATACTTCACTACACTGCTGTGACAAAACAATGGATGGCAAAATGTCTTGTATCGCCAATGTTGTTTTCCGGATCGGACAAAATCATGGTAAATAAAGTTATCTTCGTAAGTTTCAGGGGGATCGTCCCAATCGCTCTCCCAGGATCCGCCTCTGGTACTGCATGGTTTGATAAATAAATTTTCTTAAGTTTCTTCTTTTGTTTTCTTTTTGATTAGGCCTATATCCATATGGTACTGTTTGATAAGTCACTCCCCAATTGTATGCGGTTTCTTTTTGCTATTGCAAAAGCAACGTGACAGGTTGCTTCCAATCCCGACGTGTCTTCAGAAATGAACCCTGATACAGGCAGAGTTCCTACAGCACGACGTTGAGCGCAACTGGTTTGCACAGACATGTGGCTGTTGCTGCACGTATGTGTGTAGGATGGAGCTAAGCAAGCTTACAAAATTGACCGCTTCATCGAACCATCAACAGGCACTTTGGAGAAAAAGATACACTGAGATTTTGAACATCATCTGTTATGATGAAGTCGACCCGAAGTCCATGTAAGTTTTCTTCTCCGACATAATAACTGAGAATGTTGAAACCTGCATTTGTTAACTCATGGATAACTCGTTCACTAAAAAGACCATGAAAGGCTGTCCACTGTCCAGTCTATAGCATGCTGTGAAAAGAAAGAGAAAAACGGCGCTGGAGTCTGACCATTGTGAAAACAGTGAAATTTATTGCACAATAGAGAATTTTTTAATTCTGAAAGAACTACAATCTCCATTTACGAACAAACTCCAAATGAGGTCGTGAACAGAAACAATGTTGCGCACACGAGGTGCTCAAATGAATGTGATAGTATCTTCATGTGTAAAGATGAACTAAAAAGATAAAACATATCACTAAGCATAACTCTACAAACTTTAGCCTGGCGGCAAGCTTCTGAGGTTTCTGCCTGCTTTCATACTTCTGCGATGATTAAAACTTGCAAGTATCTATTTTTCCCTAGTTTAAGCCGGAAAGATGGCAGCAAGTAAACCGATCACAGTTAATTTCACAGGGAAACTAGTTTCGCGTTTTTCATTCCATCTTCAGTCCGAACTCTGAATCATAACCCAAGGTGCAACATCACCAGTTTGTATGATTTATCCGGAAACCTACTTCGTAACAATGCATCATGACGCCTGACAATCTCATCAATCTACGAAATGAACACTGTCGGATGTACTTCTGTGTTTTGTCCTGAAACTAACTAGGCCAACAATCCAGGATATTACATTTTGTAGAAATTTGTAAAAATGCACGTTTGCTATGATTTGTGATTCAGCAAATTTACCCCCTAGAAAGGTAAAATTTACCCCTGGGGGTAAATTTACCCCAGGTTAAGAACCACTGGTCTAGTCCAAATTTCAGCAGAAAACCACACTGCAAATTTGAAAAGCTGATCGAACTCTTGAACTCTATCGAGCGCTTGGTCCGGTTGCACCTGTTTGCCGCCCTGCGTGAGGAATGCGGTTCACGTGTCCACAAATCTGGTGATGGACAGGTTAGTGTGCAAATGCTTCACGTGATGATGCTCAAAATAAGCAAAAGGGCGAAGAACAAGCAGGACAGCCAAACAAGTAAATTTTCGTAGCTCAGCACACATGTTCATCCGGCTTCAGGATGAGTACGTTTAAAACAAAAATAAGATGACTCTTTCACTTTTTCGTACACAATGTATTTTGTGTCATTTGTCGTCACAGGCTACTTGGCGTCGGGAAATGCTGCAACGGGACTACTGAGAAACAGCAATGCTGACGTTGCCACATATTTTTGCTGTCTCGATGTTCGTATAATTCGCCGCATTTTGTTTCGCATTTTTGCTACTGCTGCTTACATTTCTTCGCATATTTTTGTTCGCAATATATACTGCGCTGCTCGCCACAAACGTCTGCTGATATGTACTGTATTTATTGGTCAAACACTCTTCAAGCGCGGCGCTAAAAGGTTGTTCGGTTTGTCAACAGCCCACCGAAAAAAGGGTTTTTATGAAAGCAAACAAAACCCTTATAATGAGACCAAAGCAAGGAAATAATGCGAACAATTTTGGCCCAGAACGTTTCAGTTACCGACAATATATTTAACAATTAATCATTTATTTCCATCAGCAAATTGTCCCGCATTCATCTACTTCACTAAAACGTACTAGCCAAACCACACTAAACTGCGATTTGTACAATGACACACTAAATTTCAGCAGATGCACTTGGTCTACCACTGCCGGTGCTTCTGCCTTTCTTTAAGTATCTGTGCAAATGCACCGGAATCTGCTGCGAGAAACTTATGGGTAGCCCTTTAAAAACAATTTCTTTATGTCGGACATATCCGATATAACAATTCATGTGTTATATCTGTCCAACATAGCGCTGTGTGACGTGTCCGATTTAGCAGTGTTTGTATGTGTGTCTGATTTGACACGAAATTAATTTCTTTACAAACGGCGCCCCACAGAAACTACGGTGTTGTATATTCTACTTTAGGCAACGTATATTGCATGTCTGCTTAATAGCGGAAAGTGTTGTAACCGACGAATTCGTTAAAATTATGGTTTAAGTGGATTCAGACAATTGAGTATCAGCATGACATTTGCCCGAGTACAGCGCATCACCTGCCCTGTAATTTACCTCCAATTGATAGAAACACTACCCTCGAATGATCGTACTCCCCAAAAGTAGTTGAATTTCAAAAAGCAAAAGCGCATAGCCATAGCTAACGGAAAATCATCACAAGGAAGAACTTGTGAATACGAAACACCAACCTAACTTATTCCATTTCCAGTAAGGAAGGAAACTAACTCAGCGGGAAATCTATTTGACTAAATCATGGCAGCAACCAGCTGATAGAGAGGGAGAAATGATTGCATCTATTGCAAATTGGTGTTGCACTTTGCAACTAAACATGCTTTTGAAAATTTCTGAGTGGGGAAAATTGTCCGGTTGCTCCCTTTGGTTGCTGCCCTGGACCAAATCTACTTGGCGATGTTTAGAAATGTTGTTAATATCAAGTGTCATATGCTAGAAAACAGCATGACATTTGATTTCAGTGGCAGGAATTTGAGGAAAATACGATTAACTTTGCAGTCCACAATTTATTAATGGTTCATGCATCGGCTCAGCGTACCTCACGTATCACGTGGTTAACCTTCTAAAATTTGTTTACAATCTTTGGGTCTTGGCCGACATTTTTCATGTAGAATGAATTTTTCTGACATGTTTGTATATGTTTCTACACGTTTTTGAACATACCTCTGCTTGTTGTGGCTACGCCGATATTTAGATTTTCCCCGGTTTTAGGTCCTAAATGACGTCGCAAATTTATCACCAATACTTCAAACGATGCGCAGTGAAAATACCTTTCTTGCAATGCATTGTGTGTGGACATAACTTTAGCGGTTCGTGAGTTAGGCTATCGCAAAAATCGCGGAGCAATGTCAATATATCGGTTCCTGCTGTCCCTAAAGGGAAAGCATGCGCATTGTGCTTTTACTGGCAGAAATACGGATGCTTTAGGCTTTCTGATGTCTAGACATGTTGATACCCTGGTGCATGGCGCACGTTTACCATGTTGTTTTATCTCAAAGAGGCTATAAATGTTAACAATTATAGACTAAGGCCTACGTGGGCACAACATGGATGGCAGCCACAATTCAGTAAGTGCCCTACTCTGTCAGGGCAAGCTCAACAGTTATTGCTAAATCAGCTCTTCTAACAACACTATTAACTCCTGCTTGCTATCTGCGCAGCAGGCTGTGCAAGTGTGTAACTTTAGCCGTAAGCCCGAAAGGTACAGTATCTTGCTTCTATGCAACACAAAATACGCGAAGACTACACCTGGGCTAGCCATAATACATTTTTTCACAAATATCACTACAGAAAATACGTTGATCAAGAGGAAGTCAGACTTCCGGAAGGATGAAACTAGGCATATGGGCTAACTTCACGTTCAATACTCCAAACAAAACAATGAAAGCTGATGCTTTGCGCTCAAACCTCAAACAAACACGTTTTTTACTCAGAAACGTATCAAAAATGATCAAGCCATGTTATTCTAGTTAACAGTGGCAAGTACTGCTCTGAAGGGCAGAACAGAATACGGAT
>Ga0210059_1013293_pt1 | contig 12327 bp, 7 predicted proteins | sample Ectturendosymbi2_FD_188042 | JGI IMG/M metagenome (GOLD analysis project Ga0210059, IMG submission 188042) | Ecteinascidia turbinata endosymbiont from Florida, USA - Sample 2 (SPAdes) (version 2) | ecosystem: Host-associated > Tunicates > Ascidians > Unclassified | place: Key West, Florida...
CACACACTCAGTGTTGCCACTCTGTTGTTACAGAAAAGTACTAAATTTCATGATGAAAAACACTAGATTCACATAAAACACTAGATTACAAACTATCCATTAGTCCTCTAAAGTAATTCAATGCAAGTTAGCCGTAAAGGCAAAAGGAAAACTTACACAATGCAAATTGCCAGAAAATGCGTTGCAATGCAAATACAGACGTTGCGCAACTCATTGTAAACCAGAGATAAAGAAAACGGGAGATAGCAGCAACACTTGTGTTTGTTTGTACAGATCACTGAAACTTTTAACAGACGAACGCAGTGACTTCGTAGGGGTTTAAATCAAAGCACATTAGATGCCCTTGTGTATTATTTAAGATGTAATCAGGTAGAATTTTTAGCATAATTGCACAAAATCAAAAAGTCTCAAATACAGTTACAATTACACAATACTGTGTAATTAATTACATTCAGCTCACTCATAAAAAAACACTAGACAACTATGAAAAACCGCTAGAACACTAGATGAAATGCAAAAACACTAGATCTCGTAGAAAAACACGAGGAGTGGCGCCACTGCACAGACTGACTTCGCCTTTTCTAAGGACGAGGTCTGTTAGATATGCCAAGCGAGCATTCTTGCTCTGTAACAAGGTCTGGTCATCGTGTTGTGTCACAATTTCACACTTTTATCACGATACTTGATGGTGTCGGCGCAACTCGGCCTGCATTAGATATGGGCGCTGTGTTGATGCAGCATTGCAGTTAATGGTTCTGCGAGGCGCAAAATAGAGGTTCAAACAACTGCATATAAAAATTTAAATTTTTGCCCAGCAATTTTTACGCCGTGGTCAAAGTGGCAAACATGGCACATGCCAAATCTGCCATACCCTAGATACGCCACTGTGTGTGTTGTAATTTGTGTTTCTCTCGTGTTTTTCGTGTTCAGGCTATAAACACAGTTTGACCAACAATACTGGTGAACAAGGTTTTTTAAGGTGTTTTAGGAACCCGAATCGGGTCTCTAAAATCAGATAAAATTATCATCGGGTCCCTAGCATCAGAGAAATCGGGTCACTACAGGTCCACACCGGGTAACTAACATTTTCCTTAATAAAAACCCTGCAGTGAACAATATACATTTACGGAAATTATAACTAAGGTAGAATCGAGTGCGCTGATCTTGTTTTCAGATTTATTTTCAATATGAACAGGGTGTTCCATGAAATCTATCATCTTTGCGCAATCCGTAAATCTGACCAACTTTTTAACTGCATGTGTAGCAACAACGCCAAATTTGATATTTCATGCGTTTATCCTTTTACGTATAGAAATGGCATTCACTTCAACAGAAAAGATGTTTTGTTTTTCAAAGTAAACTCGAGCACAGTCGAATAAGACTGTACAGTGGGTATTTCTAAGATAATTCCACAGAAAGCATTAGCTGCAGTGCTTATTTAGAAATTGCACAAAACTCAAAGAGGAAGTTTGCTTGTACAAAGTCGCAGGATCTGGATGACCACTAGTATCCGAAAAGATACTCCAAACAGTTTTGAAAGCATTTGTGCGAAGACCCAGAAAGTCGGTAAATCAAATCCCTACCTCTCTCAATACTACGTCTAATCACTGCACTGCTACAAACTGATTAAATATGTGATGATGTTCCTTTGCATGCATGTCGTCATTTGAGTGAACTCAGTATTTCCAAAAAACTCAGTATGTGCAAAAACTTAATTTGACAAAGCTTACTGCTGCATGCTAAGCAATTGTTTACTTAGAAACCGTGTTCCTCTGAGCTGAGGGCACACATGAATTTGTTGCTAGCACGTCGAAAATAGAAGTACGCACACATGGGTTTTATCGCTTTTATGCGCTGTGCAAATTGCTGCATTTGCTGTTTAACCATAAACACAAGACCTGATTCAAACAACGCGAAACTTTAAGCCATTATTTTAATGACTTTGTAGTACTGCAAACTTTAAGTAAAACTGTTATTAATTGTACCAGACTGAAACAGAAATTTGCATTGAAACACTGTTATGCAAAGCAAGTAGTAATTTTCTTTTAACTTGGATGGATGCTTTACTTCAGTCACTAACATTATTTATTGTGTTAATACAGTGTTTCTGCTGCAGCGGAACCTTCCGCAAATGTTTGCGTTGCTCATGGAACCCTATGGCACAGGGTTCCGTAACACAAAGGGAGCAATACGTCAAAGCAATTAATAAACAGAGTTTTCAATGGGATCCATAGTGGCAAGGATACTGTGAAACAGTGGTATTGCTAAAACCGCATACAACTGTGGTTGCGACTTTCGTCCCAGGCAATTTCGGTCTGTTTCGGCGGTACCCCGGTTGAAAAACACCGTGCTAATAGATAGCCGGTAGCTGTGCGTATCGCCATCATACATTTGAACTTCCTGGTGTATTCTTTATTTACATTGTGAAATTTTCAGATTTCACGAATGGTCGCAGCTTCAACGACTTTCCCGTCTACGATCCTGGGAATAGGTACAGCACTTTCAAATTCGTATACACGGAGGAGGAGTTCGATCGGCTGCGCGACTTGATGTATTACAACGTCACGTCCCACATTGATGTAAGACTGCAGTGAAAAATGAACATGTTGACGTAATTTTGACACAGAAGGAAAACCCTGTTTAGATTTCCTGCGATAATTTATTAAAAGTCTGTCTGACTTGACATGTCTGTTTCTATGCAGGAAGTTAAAGATGCTATCGCAAAGGCTGTTGCTCGCAGACGAAGAAGAATTGCAAACATGCGATAGACATCAACAGCACATATTTAAGAATCTTTCCTCCTGTACGTGGAAAAAGACAACCTTACATGTAGGCTCGTAGTCAGGTTTTAGGGGCATTTGTTTAAAACAATTTTTTCTGGGCACAAGAATATTTGGGGAGCACAAAAAGAATTGGGGGGCGTTGAACCCAAATGCCCCCGTAGCTACGGGACTGCTTACATGCCGCCTCATCAATAGGGCTGGTTTATCCGGATAACTGTTAACCGAGAGTATTTTTGCTATCCGATATCCGGATATTTTTCTGTCGGTTAACCGGATTAATGCATTTTACGCTTTTTTAACGACCTGCCAATCTTCAAACTCTATGTGAAGCTCTGCTTACTATCCAACTCACTTCTGCGCTGAGATTTTGGTTAAGGAACAGTGGTATGCTGTCAAATTTTCCCATGATCTAAAACCTGTTAAATTAATCTCTGCCTAAATTTTGGGTGCCTCTGGTAAGCTTTTTCCTTTATTTATGTTATTGAACTCGTGCTAATACCTCTGGTGTATTTAATCAAACGTTTAAACGCACTGAACTGTGTTTACTGTTTAATAGGATTAAGATTGCTATACATCTGGTTTATGTGAAACCATAAGCTTGTGAGGAGCCGAATGTGGGAGGGTTCACTACAGTTTATAGCGGCAGTCGAACGCGTTGATAACCACTTCGTGGCATGGCTATAGGGTAGTTTCTTCCTGGGTAATCTCTATACCAGTGCACTTAGGATTTTCTCCAAATGCAGCCCCACACGATTGTAGAAATATGCTTGAACAGCTTGTTGCGATCAGGTCCTGGTTTTGTTGTCCGTGGCAGCCATCTATTCACAGGCTCAGCAATATCTCTTGGATACGTTTGTAAACCTAGTATAATCAGACATTTTGTTAAGGCTTAAAAAATAATTTCAGACGATGTGGATGCTGAGGCCATGCATACGGGAAAGGCTGAAAAGCTTAAGATTATTGGTATTTGGCCGGCTTTCTATATAACGCTTGTAGAGCCAGGTCTGTCTTGCACATTGACGATAGTTTTTCTATAATTTCTTCATTCTTGTGACAAAATTCATAACAGTTGGATGGACTGAGCCATTCGATAATAGTGCACCGACTTCCAACTGGACCTTTTTGAGTATTCAAAAATTGCAGTGATGCGTTGGCCGTTGAGCTAAAAGCAAAGCTCGAATTCGGCTGGCTTGGATAGCAAAAGCGAATGTAAGAGACCATAACAGAAAAAATATTTGTTCATTTCGTTAATATCTTCGCTGCCGTATGAGACTTCATTTTCACTTCCAGTTCGCATCGGAGTGAAAATGTAAGAAAGGAATTGAAAGTTATCGTAATAATGATATAGTTTCAGGCAAACTTTTTGACATTTTGTTTGTTTGTTGATCAATTTTTTAAATTGCAAGCAGGAATCCGGATAATTTCATGTTCTCGTAAATTTCTGGAATCACTATTTTAAACACTTCCATGAAACTATTATTGAACGTCTTGCAAAATTTTTAAGTAAAGAGACTAATGTCTTCAATGACATTTTCAAAACCTTTACTTCACTTTAAGTTTGATCATTTGTGCATGACGGTAGCAAAAAAACTTTCAAAAATTTGGACCAAAACTATTCCTTTCCGTTTAAACAGGAAATCAAATTTTTCCGGTAAATCTGGTGATAACGTGCGAGTAACCAAACTAATTTTACTTAAGACGTTGTAGTGATTCACTGATTATCCTCAAGAAGCAGGGGCGGATCCAGGGTGGGGCGATTGGGGCGATCGACCCCCTAAAACCTACGAAAGTAACTTTATTCACCAAGATTTTGAACAATTCGGAAAACAGCTTTCGTGATATAAGGGCGTTTTGCCGTTCATTGTTTTGTCACAGCAGTGTTGTGAAGTGTACTTCATCTCATTTACAGTAGTGAACCCGTAATGAGACTTGACAACCACATATTACTGAAATCGCCTCCCCCCCTAACCTTACTGGCTGGATCCGCCTCTGACTGTATCTCAACCTAAGTAAAACGTCGTAGTCTAGGCTACATTACAGAACGTTAGCAACAAGCCACGAGCAAACAACGCTACTTGGGTTTGGGTGCAATGGCCAGTTCATCACAAATGGGCGTTATCTTCAGCTATACAGACTGCCTGACTGATACCTTGAACGCATTGCACCCTCATATGTATGACCAAATGGTCGCAGTGTGGCGGTCCGGAGATGGCGCCACATGCAAATATTGTGGTCTCTGATAGATGGCGCCCATAAGTAACAAGTCACTGTGATAGTCACCATAAGCAAATGATTGAATTTCACTTATTTCTATGTAATAATAGTGTAGGATTTTCTAAGGTGTTATTGGGACCCAATTTAGGGAACCCGGGTCCCTAGAATTGAAAATCGGGTCCCTACAGGTCCATACCGGGTACCTAATATTTTCCTTTAAAAACCTGTAATAGTGCGACCTTGTATCGGCAGAGTAATCTCGTCAGTTGATGTCTACTGTTGCTGGTTGCTTTGCTGCTAGTTTAACCCACCGAATCACCAGATTTCTCTTGTGATTGCCTCAATAGTTCAAGGCGATGCAGATACTTGCAACAGTAGGCGGATAGACGGGTAAGTGCTTGATTTCGCAGGTCCAAATCGTGTTAGACTTTGCATCACATAGGAGATGCAAAAACAGACCTGCGGCCTCAGAAAAGCGCAATAATGCTGTGTCAGCAATAGAGTCCTGCGCGGGTAAACATTTTTGTCCGCCCTCCCAACCCGCCTCGCAGTGTTACCGTCCCAAATCTGCACCTGTCACGGAAAACCACTAAAAACTCATGCAACATGTTTCATCGCTAGTGGCAATTCATTCAATGGTTCATTTCAAAACCAACAGAAATCTTGAATAACACTATAAGGTAAAAGTGAAACCTAAACTTCAGCGTTTCTTTCTCAGAACACTGTTCAGAAAAGTATGTCGTTCACTGAAGGACTCTTTTTAATTTGCTCCTCTGCTATTTACGACATGATCATCGATACTAAACACTCGTTCATCAGCAGCGCTGGTTGCCATTGCGCAGAACGTATTTCCTGAGACCTGGAAACTCCACTCTGTGGTCTAACCACCACTGGAGAATGTCTCTACACAGCTATGTCAAACCCGAGGCCCACATGCGGCCCCGTAAGCTTTTCATTATTGTGTATGTACAATACAACGACAGCCTGACTTTAATTTTATAATATCCAATTTGACATTTTCGATGCAATGGTCTTTAGTGCCTATTCATTAGGTTCCACGCATTGGTGGATTTCCACGTGTCCGATCACGCCTGGGTGCAAAACTGATTTTTAGTTTTGTGATTTTTACCCATGTGTTCCTCTGCACTAAAATGATTTATAACTACCCCTTTTCTTCCGTTAGTAGCATCACTAAATTTGCCAATGGCATCGCACATTGGGAGTAATTAAAAGTATACCAGCTTTTTTTAAGGAAAATGTTAGGTACCCTGTATGGACCTGTAGGAACCCGATTTCTCTGATGCTAGGGACCTGATAATAATTTTATCTGATTCTAGGGACCCGATTTACAATTCTAGGGACCCGAATCGGGTCCCTAAAACACCTTAAACCCTGAGTATACCATACAGACGTTGCCATTGCAATTAGTTATTAAATGCTCTCAGTAGCTTGTAAACTAAATTTTTGTTTGCAAGCCATTCAATGGTGGCCCTCACCGAAAATACTGATATAATGTTTGCAGACGAAAGGAAAACCTACAGATGCCGTTGAATCTAGTTTAAAGTTTGGAAATTATCCAGAAAACTTTACTTTGGCATACAAGACACAAAGAATATAAAAATTTTACTCGCAAGGTAACATCTTTCAGTAAAACGAGTCGTGAGTCTCATTAATAAAAGAAGGTTCTTGTAAAATCCTCTTAAAATTTATAAAGTCTTTAATCAGTTTCTTCTATTTCACACATGAATGCGAGTTCCACAGTGTTCTTCATGAAGACGCCATCAATTCTTGTACGAAGTCCGGGTGTAATCTTCACATGACCTCACATTATCAACAGAGGACCTTGCGCTAATGTCTCAGAAAATAACTGGATCATGATTTTCGATACTGTTGATCTTTCGTATAGGGAGAAGAATTACAACATCGTCATTTCTATTAGAGGAATACCCCCAGGGAATAGATCATCTAAATCAGTGGTTCCTAACCTTTTTTATGCCGTGGCCTACTTGTCGCTTTCAGCTGAAGGTCGGGGCCCACCATCACAGAACGATAGAAAAATCCACTCTGTCTTCATTTAGGCACAAATATGATCAAACAAAATATGTGCTTTACCATAACACATCAAATTTTATTCAATTTTAGCATCAGCAACAAAAAGCAGACCGCAAGAGGAACTTCACTGCGATTTTTGCTCTTGTGTGACGGATTCGACAAGACTGTGAATTCTTTACTGCGTTATGGAAAGAGTGCATCTAAGATCGTCTTCTGGCGTAAAGTTGAATCGGTTTTGATATTTTCCTTTCACGTGCGAAAGGTACAGAATTCAGATTCACATAAATATGTGCTGGGGAAGAGAAGTAAATATCGGAGAGCTTCTTTCCAAACATTTGGACAATCGTCAGACACCTTCAGCCTAAAATCACAAATTTTGTTAGTTTCGAACACGTATTTTGACCCAGACTTGTTCCGAAGGTCGATGAGTTCATCTTTCAGGCAATCTGCAACATTCTCGACTGGGGCAACAAAATGATTTATCACTAAATCCAAGTTTGTTTTGATGATTTCGGGAAAGTAGGCTACAGCACAAATTCCTTACGAAGCCTTACACAAATTCCTTATTGTCGTGACTGAATACCATGTCGTTTTTTCCTTGATCGCTGAGAATTGATTTTAATTCTTATCCTGCTAAGTTGCATACTGTTCGACGGGTGCATATGACTTTTCTAGAATGCATAGGCCTACTAAATCTAGCCTGATATGTTTGGCAATTTAAAACACACAGGTAGATAGAAAGCCTGACAGAAAACCGATTTAACAACGTTGCGTCGTCAGCGATGTTTCAGGTTCACGAGGGGTGCTTCTCACCATCACTCAGTGAATTCAAACATACCAAAATGCGCAATGGCGCCATGGCCCAGCAAAAAAACGCCTGTGGACCACCAGTGGGCCATGGCCCACCGGTTGGGAACCACTGATCTAAATAATGTCCTCATCAATGAGAAACTTCCGATTTCTTTAGCATCTTCAGTTACTTCATTTATTCAACATTCTTCTCAAAAGATATCCGACGTCTTCAATTAAATAGAGCGGGAAGGAATGTTGAGTTCGCGTTGCATCCTCAGCATGAAACGTTATGCGAGTCTGATATACAAATAAAGAAAGACCTGAAAAGCAAGTTCAGAATGTAATTTGGATGATTGCCATTTAATCTTAGTGAACCACAAAGACAAAACATTAGAATGTTAATGTTAAAAGTCGCATCACCGGATGGACTGAATTCCAGAAGAATGAAGTTGGAACAAAGTACAGTAACAATAAAAGACATTTGGTTTACAAGGACATTGTATTGCGTATTTATTGTATACTTATACTCCACATGCATTACAAGCCACACCTAGGAGGAGAGTAACCCATAACATTACAGAAATTATTTGCAGTAATATCCCATACGAAAATATTAATAATATCCCTGATCTAGAACGGATAAAAATGAAACGCGTTGATGCATAACCTCGATTTTTGGATTCGAAGTAATCATGCGTCGAATGCGTGACCACTAGCGCCGCGAGCGGACCCCGTCGCGCACAACGCTTTGTCACGTGGTAGAACCAACCAATGAAAATACGCGACAAAATTGTCATACACAGGTGTCTTAGCCAGGTTCAGGCATTCCCGTGAAGGAGTGGAGCCTAGTGAACTTATGATCTAGGATACACTCTTAACAGGAAAAACTACTCTCAGTAGGAAAGCGGGGCTCAGTGAACTTGTGATCTGAGATACGCTTTTAATAGAAATGGGCGACTCTCTCCTCCATGAAATCTGACTGAACTCGTACTAACCCTGTTGTTTGCAGTAACTTCTGTTACGTGTGTTAACCTATGATACTAGTATAAACCCCTGCTATTTTCGATTACCTTTCTGATGCATTTCAGATTAAGAGCGCAGTGCTAAATGTTACATTAATAAAACCATGAGTGAATACAAGTTTGTTTGATGTTAAACTGAGCGCAAAGTCGAACGATGCCAGGCGGGTCTAAGTTTCTTAATTGTAAACTTGGGCGTGCCTTGGACATTCCTACTAAACTAACCAGTGCTCTCGTGGAATGGTCCTAAAATTGAACATTCACGTAAACCTGTACGTAACATTCGCTAGTGAACAAAAACGCAAACATCTTGCAAGTGTGGGATATACACCCAATCCTGATCCCGTTCTGCATGTGAACAACTCTCCTGCCTATTCTCTTCATTTCTGTGTGCTACATTCCATGCTGCCAATGTGGGCAATAGTGGTGAAAGCTGAACAACGTTCTGTTCGCACCTAGAAAATTCCGGTTACTAAGTGTGCTACTAAGAATTTCCGGTACTAAGAATGCAACTTCGGTAACAGGTTGCCCGGTCACCGAAGTTCCATTCACACACTTGTGGTTATTCCTGAGATAGTTCACATAGTTCGACCAACAAAAATATGTAGTTCTTTCTTGGACTACAAAAGGCAACCACTTTTGTTTTACGGCATAGACACAGTCACTTGAACCATTGTACGGTTGTGATAAGGTTGTCCACTGACTGCTGTAGACAGTGATGGGATTCGACCGGTTCGCAAGAACCAGTTCTTGGAATTTATTTAATCCCGAGAACCGGTTGGTGGCTTAAGTCAGGGGTCCTCAAATTTTCCCCATGGACATCTTTTACTAGGCATATAATATTTTTGTAAGTGAGAACCGGGACGTTTCAGAACAACGAGCCTTATCAGATAAATCCAGTTCTTATCTTACTTGGAGGAGACTATGCAGCTATTTTGGATTCCTGTGGTTAAGACACTAAGAAAAATAAAAAAATGCATTTCACTAAGAAACAAAATAATGCTCATGCATTTGCAAATTTACACATTCGCCTATTCATACTTTTCTGAAGACAATACTTTCTTCAAGAAATCGTTGTTCGATTTTATTTTCTCGAAAAAATCACAGCAGGATAAGTCAGTACTGATTTTACAGGTGAAAAGGGCTTTCACATTCTGACCACATGTTATTCATTATAGAAAAAAATCTCCCAATGCGAGCTGTCAGCTAATGTAGGCTGCCAGGTGTAGATCTATGCTGACTGACTAAATGCCAAACCGGGGCTTATTGGTTGACTGACCAGGACAAAGCTTTAAAGCCGGGACTGTCCCGGCTAAAACGGTTGGTATGATATGCCTACCTTTTACTTATAACTTATTTTGGCAAACCTCTCATAAACCTGTTACTAACTTTTAATAGTGAAAAGACAAAAATTTGGGAAAAAAGCTAAAATTAATAATTTCCCGTGCCAGACTGTACCAGTTAGCAACACGAAGATCAACCTTTGCACTTATACAGTATCGGGTCAACCAGCATGTTTTGCCTCTGGAGACTGTGATAATGAGAACCTGCTGTTAGTGAGTCCTGGCGTGAGAGAACCTAGAACCTGTTCTTAAAAATTTGAATCCCACCACTGACTGTAGGTGTAACGTTACAGCGCTCGAAGTTCACCATTTTACTGTATTCACGATTGCTGGTATATGTTGAGTAAAAAAACAAGATAAATGCACGTTTCCACAAGATAAAAAAAGTAGGAACAAAAATTTCATTCACCCTTCGTTCATCCTTTTTTCGTTCACCCTAGGAAAAATTTCATTCACGCTTGGGTGAACCATTCACTCGGTTAAGAAACGTTGATATAGTCAACCAACCCCGTTTATCACTTTTTAAAAAGTGTTGAAAAACAACAGTTGGAGATCAAATAAGCACAGTTAGGAAAACAAACAAATACATAACATGGTGAAAGAAATTTACAGATGAAAGCGCATGCCTATGTACACAAATGAGTGGATCTAATTTGATTGAGATTTGGCGTGGTTAAAAAATGTACATAACATGAAAAAAGTAAAAAATAATTGATGAGGTACAATATAAAAACAATACAAAACAGAGAAAACTATCGAGTGTACTTTCATGCCAAAAATGGGATGTGCACAGGAAAGAACAAGAGACAAAAAAGTAATTATACATAAAAACAAACAAAATAACAAATTACTGTAACTCACATCATTTTGTTCTGATGAGTGAAATGTTGCTAATGTACATAATCATGTATCTTTGTCATGTGAGAGGTGTTTTTCGAGTTTCTATTTGAAGGTAAAAGTGGCAGAAGACTTAATGCAGTCTGGTATTGAAGCCCACCGTTTTGGGCCAACAAATGTGAGGGAGACTACTTTTGGGCCAGCAATGTGTTTATTTTTATGTGCTGCGTAAGACCATCAATGGTGTATTGGTATGGTGAAAAACACCGACTATGACAACGACTTGCTAGTCTAGTTCATGTATCCGAGTGGACCAGCACGTTCATTCTAATAGCCACAGCAAAGTGACACATGCTGGGTTCCACTACAACATGTTTTGTGTTTGATCGATACGCCAACATTGTCAACAGTCCGAGGGCAATATCATCTATTCAATCAGTCCAGTCGCCACGAGGGGATTTGGTTGGCTTAGCCCCCCAAAAAGAAATATGAAACACTATAAATCAGTGGAGTTTGTGTCAAATTTTAGGATGTCAAGCCCCCCCTACTGAAAACTTTGTAGCGACGGTCCCGCATCCAATAATAACAAAAGAAAAAACCACAACAGCATGGGCAAAGTTTGAGAACAGCATATGCAGTAAAATATATATTTTTAAAAAAGTATCTAGTATTTTATTTATTACTTTGTAAAAGCAAAAGTGAAATGGAGGTTCAACAAGCCAAACCAGGGGTGGACGAAAAGTGGAGTTGCGGATCCACGGGGATATTTCTTGTTCTTTTGCGGAGGCGGAGTCTAAGAATCTTGTTTGTTGGCGAATGTGGAGCAGAGGAGGAGATTGATATTTTCTTCATTTTCTTTGCAGAGTTCATGGAATCATTGTTTTAAATTTTTCTTGGAAAGTTTTGTGGAGTTACTTGAAACATGCGCGTTACTGATTAAGCCCTACGCGGGGCGGGTTACGGGTACCTGCATTTGTGGGGCAGGTGAGGGAACCCGTAGAGTTCCGTGCGGATGCGGGGTAAGAAATTCTTTGTGCGTGTTAGCCTACTGAATGTTGACTCAATACATGTGAGAGTGACACGAGCAAAAATTAATGCTACAGAGTTTGTGGTACTGGGTTGTAGAGCAGCTATGCCAACCGAAATGTCTGATTGGGGCAAACATTATATCAGTATTTTCGGTGAGGGCCACCATTGAATGGCTTGCAAACAAAAATTTAGTTTACAAGCTACTGAGAGCATTTAATAACTAATTTCAATGGCAACGTCTGTATGGTATACTCAGGG
>Ga0210059_1013294_pt1 | contig 12327 bp, 16 predicted proteins | sample Ectturendosymbi2_FD_188042 | JGI IMG/M metagenome (GOLD analysis project Ga0210059, IMG submission 188042) | Ecteinascidia turbinata endosymbiont from Florida, USA - Sample 2 (SPAdes) (version 2) | ecosystem: Host-associated > Tunicates > Ascidians > Unclassified | place: Key West, Florida...
GGGGGGGGGGGCGGGAAATCGCGATAAGGTGATCTTCAACAAACTGGGACTTCAGTGCAAAAAGGTTGTGGTGGTTTGACAGAAACGTTACCGTTCCGCACTCGGGACATGTCGTCACCTCGACTTTGAAGCAAATCACTTGACATGCAGCATATTTCACTTGAATTTTTTCACAGCTATGTTTACACACCGGCGTGTTTCGCCGAACCGATCTGCAAGTGGTTGAATCCTGTGCCTTGCTAATAAGCGTTAACTCTATCTAGTGCATTTTTCAAAAATGAGAACAACTCGTCAAAAATAAAAAACGCATTTTTGGGTGGAGACAAAACCGTACTTCTATTTGCGGAAAGCTGAAGTATATCGAAAGTTCAGTCCCGTCGCCACGGAGGGCTTTGGTGGGCTTAGCCCCTCCCAAACAAAGCTCCAAGCCCCCCTGATTGAAATATGAAGCATCATAAATCAATGGATTTAAAAAAAATTTAAATGTCTAGCCCCCCTTGCACAAACGTCAAGCCCCCCCCGCACAAACGTAATGCCTCCCTATTGACTACTTTCTGGCGACGGTTCTGCGAAAGTTATCCAATTTTCTCTTTGGTGCAAATGCAATTTGAAACCAACCTTGCGGTGAGCAATGGCAGCATTCTTCTGAGTTAGGATCATTGACCAGCACTTCGCCCTCCGCGCAGGAGTCTTCAGTCAATCTGCAAACTTTGTTGCATTCTTTTACGTTGTCCACACATCGGCACACCTCGCAGTCGCTCTCCCAGACGTTGTCCGGCTGTTAAAATCGCAATGGAATTCTGTATTGGGCAACTATCAAGTGTCGCTGAAACATGCACGGGCGAACATAACACACTGCAAGATGCTGCAGACGTCTGGTTGAAAGAAGTTGCATTTTTCATAGGGGCGGTTTGTTGACTTTAACAAGAGCTGGAAAAACCGTTGATGCACCATTGCAGCGATTACAGGGACAATATATGCGTTACTTTGAGGTTTCAATAAACCTTTGCGGCAGTTGCTTCCATAATGCCCCATTTAATTTTAAGACCATACTTTGCATGGAATCCTTTCCTGAATGAACCAACCACTTGACTAGCGCTTACGGCTCTAAAGCACAGAATGGCAAGGTGGCCGCAATAAACATTAAGTTCAAACAGCAATTTGTTTCTCTTGAAATGTTCCACATTTTTCACACTCACTGCCGGTCGATTGTAGTCATTGCCTTCATACACGCACTCCTCTTTTGACTGTTTGGTAGTTGTCTCCTCAGAGCCAGGATTAGTAGAAGTAGCAGTCTGCGAACTGGTGGAGATTGATGTTCCCGCACTGGTGGTGCTTTCCGGTGTTTCTGTCGTAGGCACCGGTTTTATTGTGGTACTCGACATTCTCCTGGTGGACGAGCTTGTTGCTGTTGTCTCAGTAACAGCGCCGGTCGGTGGCTCAGCAGTCGTCGTTACAGTCACATTGTAAGGTGCGCAGTAGCAGCACGTTCCTGAAACATCGTAAAGTTTGTTAAAGTCACAGTAGATTGACTTGAAATTGCTACAACAGGAAAAAAGTCGATTCGCGAATGCGGGTGATGTAAATGAAGTTAATGTGAAAAATCTTCCGCAGGAAGTGAGAGAAGGTAAAACAACTGCGCGCGACATGCCACCACGCAAAGTGTGCAACAGTGAACTACATTTGCAGAAACACTGCCGTATTTCGCAGTAAGCGACTAAACGGTAGGAACAGCCATAGAAATAAGATAGAAAACTTTACGGTTAATCCAGCAGCTTTCCCAATAAACTATGAATAGCGCGTCTATTGTTGAAAAAGGGTGAAGCGAAACCATGACGTACCGGGTACTTCAATAAACCTTTGGCCAAGTTCGTCGCATATCTCCTGCGACAATCTGCATTTGTCATTCTCGCAATGTTCCTGACCATCGAGACACTGGCAGTAAGCACAATCGCCCTTCCAGTAGAAATCCCCTTCCTGTTGAAAGCAAAGCGTTTAGCAATTTCTATACGCCTCTATTAGGTTGAATTATCAAAAGCAGAAGCCCAGACTTGGCACCAGATCATGAAGGCCGACTGTAATGCGACTAGCAAATGTGCTTGGATCCACGTTCTCTCGACCACATGCGATGAATCACCAGTGGTGTAGGAGGCAGGGGTGCAGGGGCAGCAAGTGTACCCCCAAAATGTTTGATTTGGTTAAAATCCGGGCAAAATCCCTGAAAATCCGGGGAAATCTGGGCAAAATCTGTGAAAACCTTCGCAAAATCCCTGAAAATCTAGCCAAACTCCTTGAAAATACGAGCAAAAATTGCGCCCAACGTCTTTTGATATGAAGAAAATGGCGCCCAATGTTCTTTGATTTGAGGAAATGGCGCCCAATACGGTCTACATGAGAAAATCTTCGCACAAAAAGTGGCCCAAAAGTTTTTCGGGCAACATTGGGGAAATTTGGGCAAAAATCTATTGCACCTCCAAAAATTTGCATGCTCCTACACCTATTTGAATCACAACAGATCACATCTAACCATTTTCTAGATTTGGAAATCAAAACAAATTCGATTCGTTTGAAAAACACCCCTGAAAAATTATTTCACTGACTATTAGAATTGACGCCTTTTTGCAAAAAAATTTGTTTTCTACCCGAGAATGATTTTTCTAAAGACATGTGGACAAACATTTTCCGACAGCGAAGTTTGCAATCAGTCTCAGAAGGTTTTGAAGAAAAAACAGTTGTTTCCAAACCTTTGGTAACATCTCTCTCAGATAGTTGCATTTCGCGTGCTAGTTTTACATGATAACTATCTTTTCTGGTCTTATACATTCAAGCGTTTTTTGAAGACGGTCGGTTACTCTATTTTTTATGACCTACCTCAAAGGCAACGCCGTTGTAAATACATGCCTTGTCGCAACCTTCTTCGTACTGAATGCATTTACGTGTGACCGGGTCCTTGATGTAACCTGATTCGCACGCGCACAGGTCGCACTGAGGAACTTCTTCTGTGCCGCATCGCGATGGCAGCTCATCTAAATTGTAAATTATAACTTAAAAATTGAAACGAACTGGGCAACCACCAGTAATCAGATGTTAATATATATATATATATATATATATGAAAACCTGGTCAAATAGTGAGGCCATGAAAGTGCTTGACCAGAACTGAAGCCACTAAGAAAGACCTGCAGCAAAAATCCAGTCGGATTGACGATCATCTTGAAAACCACAACAAAAATTGCTCGTTTATATTAACGGTAAATATCTCCAGCTCATGTTTTGAGACTTGACACAGCCATCACATCACGCATCGTCTAAACGTCGTCGTTAGGAGTAAAACTGGCCACATGCGACGCAAAATAGTGACAACGACGCAAAATAGTGACATATTTTTGTTTATTCTGCTTTCTAGTGAAGCTCCCGAGACTTGTTGACTCCGCCTCTGTGGACATGTGCTCGTGTGCGACCGACTGTTTACGTCACTGAACGCAACAGCAGAAGAACGATTGTTGGGCAAAGATCTACCTGCTTGTACTGTAAAAGTTATGGAACAAATATGGCTCGCAAATGGAAAAAACACGTACTTGCTCTTAAAAGTGCTTCAGGTGTTGCAATTCGACAAAAAATGCTTGAAACTGCCTGTGCAACGACACTTTGTTTTTCAATTAATAATGCACCTATAATTTTACGGAACTTAGCAGTCAACACATCGCACTGCGGTATAAAACATGAAGTATCCCAAGCCTTACTTCTTCCTAGGACTCGCTGGTTCTCGCAAGTGACGAAACATTTACAATCCCAGTCGCAGGTCTCGCTCACTCCGGTCGTACTCACCACCACCGCGGTTCTGGCTGTCGTCTACAAATGCACCAAAGCGAAAATGCTCAGAACGTTATATGGACAATTGCGTCGGTGATTTGAATATGATTTAAACGTCATGAGGCATCCGGGCCGCAAAATGGGACATGAAGATAAACGTTGGAAATAAAGATAATATATTGCTCTTTTACATTTAATGCTTCATTACTGCGTTCCAGTAACTTCACGTGGCCATGCAAGGTTTGCATGATGTCACTAGAAATAATTTTGCTGTGTTTTCCATGGCAACCACAAAGTGCACAGTAACACCGTGAAAGCTCAGAAAAGACAGAAACAAATGATTGGAAGTAAAATTACAACCCAAGCCATTTTATTTCGTACTGCTGTTCGAGCCAAGCTGAGAAAATCTTTATCTTTTCTGTTACTTGCACAAGGTCGATTACCTGTATGGTGGTTGTGTCCACAACCTTTCCAGATGTAGTTGACTCAAAAGGAATAGCGGTTGTTGAAGCTGTGCCGCTTACAGATGTTGCTTCAGAAGCCGTAGCGGGAGTCGTGGCACCACCAATGGTTGTCGTCGTTTGTCCAGCTCTAGTTGAGGTGGTTGTGTCACCAGTGAGACTTGGTCCAGTGGAACTCTTAGGACTGACAACCGTGGTTGTATCTGCAGGTATGTCTGTAGTAGTGGTCGAGCCGACGGGACTGGAAACGGTTGTAGATTTTTGCGCACTACTTCCTGTGGTTGTTCCTACTGGCTTCACAGTAGTTGTTGATTTCACTTCCCGTAGACAGTAGCAGCACGTTGCCTCTGCTTTCACAAGCACCATGCCCTGGAACATCAAGATTTAAACTGGTGGCAGCACTATTGTTTTATAATTTTACCAAATAACAATCCAGACTTTTTTTGCCTAAAAAAAAATTAACGTAAAATTTATTTACCAACGCTGCACTCTCACAAAGAACTTATTCAAAGCGTAAATCACATGTGAATGCCACAAAATAATATTGAAGCTAGATTAACATTATGTCAAAGCAACTATATATCCAGAAACATGCTTGTTTTAAACAAGATCGGTACAGCCTGTATGTCGTATAAATCATTTAGCTTTTATCACGAGAGACAGAAATAATCTGTTCGGGCGATGTTCATTTTCCAAAGATGTTAGCAAAGTGCAAAAATTATTTGAAGTCGTTTGGCATCTGAGAACGCGTATCAGAAGCGTTTAACTCAAATGCCTTTTTTGATAGCACAGCAATTTGCGTTCAAACTATGTCAACACAGACAACAGAAAATTAACGTTCATTTGCAATTGGACTCAGCAGAAGACTTGATTTACAACCAGAAGTTGCGAAAATTGCCGCACCTCTTCGCAGATGAGGCTGCACTCAGTTTTGCAGTGATAGGTGTTGTTGCGACACTCGCATCTTTCGCAGGAGCCTGGTTGATTTATGACGTCACCATCCTGCAAGCAAAACATTTCAATGCAACATTCGACATACTGTAACACGAAAATTTCATTTGTTAAAGAGTTGAAGATGCCTTCTCAGCAGGTGAAATATATGCTCTGTATGTTCTTTTTGCTACTCATGTTGTTATTTCGTAGCGTTTGCCACCAGGTTTCAAATCAACCAGATAAATTAGATCTTCTGGCGATTTTTTATTATTAGACGACGTTTCGCCCACCTATTCAAGTGGGCTTCCTCAGGGCATGTGTCTGTATGTTTCGTTGATGCGAAAGCAAGGATTCCATCCGATAGTTGCCAATACGAATACTTTTAGTTCCTTTTTCACATTGGTACAGTGCGCAACCTTTTTTTCTTGTTCAAACGAAAGTGCCTTGCACAGTATGTGTTTACGTCAATGTCAAAAAGAGTTGCCGTCATTTTCTGAAAATACTGCGACGGAACAATCTGTCAACGCATTTTTGGAGGAATCGTCTGTTAAAGCACGGTGGTCATTTTCTGATAAAATTGCGAAGAAAGCGTCTGTTAATCAAATAAATATTAATCAACCTTCAAAAAAATACATTCCGAATGTCATATCTTGGGTGTCATTAATTTTGTGCAATGTTGACGTTTGAAACGTTGATTATTTTACTTCAGATGCCAGTGAATATTCTCATAAAAAACATGAAATGGGCAGATTCGTGAACTTGTTTTATTTTATCAACTCACACGCTAAAAGACTTACAATGCAGAAAGGTGTTGTTGTCGTCTCAACTGGCTCAGCAGTGGTAGAGGACGATGGCACCGAGCTGCTTGACGTAGGTTGAGGGCCAGTGGTCGTGGTAACAACGGCGCAGTCTTCTTGAGGCGGAGATACGGCACATCGTCCATTCACGTGAATGCCACTAGAAATCAGGACTCCATTAAAAACGAAAAAAGCCATAGTCGCAATATATTCACTCGAAAATCAGCGATCGTTGATTTCACCAGAAATATTTTGGCAACATGTTGCAGCTCAAAAACAAAACGGGGTGGTGACAAATGATGTTTTTTCGTACGTCAAGACGACAAAATTGAATTCATTCTTCCATTAGGCACAGTTCTTAAAATCTGCAATTTAAAAACTGCAGGTCAAGCAAAAAAAACAGGATAACATATGATTTACCCATTTGCGCATGCGCAGAAGACAGAACACCCTTGAAGTTGAGTGCAAGCGTCCTGTTCACCCCCGCAACCTAGCAAGCAGTTGCACTCATCGGGACAGGTAGCGATGGTGGTTGTGATAGCAGAGGGAGTTGTGGTGGTTTCAGCTGATAATAAAAATGTTCAATGGCGACACTGACGGTCAAATATAAGAAACAACGTTGCAAGTGAATGTTATAGCCCGGACGTGTATTTGCAAGTGGAGAAAAAGCATAATTTATTATGTTTTCGAAAGTATTTCCGATAACTCGATGCAGATATACGAAGGTACAAAGATTTATATCAGTTCATTTGTCTACTGTCATAAGCATTTTATTAATCATTGAAAAACAGATTAAGCGTTGCCTCTCGTGTAGCTGGTGTCAGTAAAGGTAAATACGACGTAAATACCCCTGGCGTGTTTATCTTTTGCTGAGATCAGTTTCATGATAAATACGACACAAATACACAGATAAATGCATTTTCCATGTACACACGCACACTGTTTGCAAAAAACGCTTTGTGTACAACACAAAGCATTGAGTACGTAACAAAGGGGACAAAACGCAGGATTGTACCTATCGCAGCGGGAGTGGTTGTCATGCTTGGTTCAAGGCAGGAGCAACAGGTATCTGGCAAAAAAATGATGGTTGAAACACAAATTTTTGCATCATGAAAAGTTTCCGACAGGAAGTGCCCTTGGTGATCGGAAAGTCGAGATTGTTTAAAAAAAAAACAAACACAAATTGAACTTTAACAGAATGTAAACACTGAAAAGCAAATCGACTCATTCAAGCAATACGAAACACATGCAAAAATCTTAAGTTTGTAAATCGAGTTGACACAAAACATTCAAACGGTTTCAGTGATTCACATTTTTGGTCAAGTTGCAAATAAGCAATAGTTATTTGCGGGAAATTCAAAATCATTTGTGAATGAATAAAATTGCAAAATTTTTTATTGTAACTTTAGGTCAAAATACAAAGTCTACATCCGTGAAAAAGCGAAGGGTGCTTTGCTGTAACATTCTGTTGAATGAATGTTTAACAAAATTTTTTTTCTCGCTGAGAAATTTTGGTCATTTGTTCCATAACAGTATAAAAACCTGCCGTATTAGTATTCACTACTCCATATTTTCGGACATTAGGACAGATTTGACATATTTTTTTCGGTCGTTTAAAAAAACAATTTAGTCTATGACCGAAAAATGACCAAAAATAAATCGTAGGTTTAACACCAAAGCATGAAAGCAAGGTCAAGGCCACCATCAGAAAAATATAAACTCGTTATTTGCCGCAACATATTAATTAACGCAAGCACACATCATGGCTAAAAACGGAAACTAAGAAATAACATGATTAAATCCATACCTTCACCGCCTTCGATAAACACCTTTCCTTCTTCTTCACACATTTTCGGTGTCAGATTACAGGACTTGACGCAGGTCTGTGTGCGACCGGAGCAGTTGCACAACGAGCAGTCGCCTTCAGGCCACGACAGGGGTTCTGCGAAAACAACAAAAGGTCATTGAAAAACAAAAAAAGCAGATAGTAAAAACACAACAAAATTGCATTCCGTCAAATGACAAATTTCCGAATCAATCATGAAAAGAAGTTTAAGAAAGACGATTGTATTGACAATCTTGTACCACATGCTAATCATGTGAGTTGGCACACAGCATTCAGGGAGGTCAGGGACCAACCGTCAATAAACAATGCAATTTCTCCGATTTGTGGTTTCCTCCTCTCTCCAGCAACGTCTGGCACAGGTGTTCCCAAAACATGGACACGGAAACGACGAGATGTCGTGTCGAACGGTACTGATGTTTCGGTGACAAACTCTTCGCCGGCTTTGCATCCAACGCTTGCTTGTTCCACCCATTTTACAGCTCCGAATTGCTGTGTTTCCAAAGACTGCAAAAATTTATTAACTTATTGTTTTCGCAAAAACCACAATAAACATAAAACCTATGAGAATTAAAAAAATGCTGTGAAAAAAGGAGAGAAAAAGTAATATGGAAAGATCTTTCAAACAAATATATTGCTACTTTTACAAACAAACAGTGACATCTTTCTCGTTTGTATGTATCAGTCCTAAGCTAATTCAACAATGAAGTAACCTAATATGCAACAGTTTGAAAAGGAATACACTAATAAACTCCCTAAGAAGCAATTCAGGAGGTTAAATACCAAAGTAACTGTACAACTAAACACAAGTATAGCTATCGAGCCACATTGTCTCGCGGTTACAGTGGAGCACACTGTCTCTAGCAAGTCTTGCCATGGAGCCTGGACATCTGCTCCACTCAGCGCTCACCCGTCCATCGAGTGCAAACGCACGGCGCCTCAAATCGAGACACACATTTGTACCTGCCGCACAACAGCTCAACAGTTCATCTGACAACAACAACATACGTGCGGCGCAGTGGGCGGATCACCAATGGAATGCGAAGTGGGCGGACTACCCCACAAGACTCCGCGTTTTCATCCCGGACAAGGGCACCCAACCCCCGGAGTGACCCTTACAAGAAGAGCCTGGGTCCGGCTTACCCGCCTCCGAACCGGTGCCGGAAGTTTCCGCTCATGCTTGTACAAATGGGGTATGACTTCCTCTGCGGCCTCTTGAGTTTGGCACAGAAGAGCAAACCGTCGACCATGTTGTCGTTCAATGTCCAATCACTCGACCCCCCATGGACTGCATGGCCTGACTTTTCTAGACGATGAGACAATCAAATATCTGCTCAAAATCTTCCCCGAGAACTAAAGCGGCCAAGCAGTGGTTTGAACAACTGGCTCAAAAGAAGAAGAATAGCTAAGTATGAAAACAGCACAAAGTGTTAAAGATTTTCCTGAAAAACGCATATTTGTTTATTCCCAAAACGCCCTTCACATACCAGCAGCGTAACGGCCACATCTACATTGTCGAAAGCATCAGCAAGACGACAGTCGATTCTGAATCTGGTCACGTGATACTCGGTGTTCAAATCAAGCTGCATGTCACGGTTGAATGCGTCGCCTGTAGAGACTCGAAATTTTAATATCTAAGATTACCTTCAGACGCGACAAAACTGTAGCAACTTTTATTTTTCAACTCCCAGCGAACTTAATATAGTTGATGGTTTGCCAAATTTAGTCGCTGAATTAGATTGCAGTAAAACATTTGATCAAATTAGCAGCTTTCAGTCCACGTCAAAACTGAAAAAATCAAAGTTTGAGCGAGATTACGAAATGAGAAATGAATACCGCTCGGATTGACATCCCAATACGTTCCCGAGGTTTCATCAACAGCTAATGTTCCGTCTATGCTTGAGGTTTCGCCAAGGATGTTGGTAGTTCGTGGTAGTTCTTCATCTTCACCTCTGGTCCACTCTTCACCAGCAGAGTACATAGTTTCTTCCAACCATTCTGACTCCATTACCCACCCTGAAAAAACAGTATTTTCGCCTAATTACAGCCGTGTCTTTAAAATTACGTTATTAGGCTATGCTAAAACCATCGATGGACAACACTGCCTTTTGACAGAAATTTCAGACATGTGACAAAAATTTTGTTTTCCACCTTGTCCCATTTTCTTTCCGTTCACTTCACACGGACAATCATTGGCAGATGACCTCATACACAGCAGCAAGTTGATGTCCCAGTTGGTTCCAGGAGGACAAGTGCACGATCTGTCGGTAGAACACTTCTTAACAGAACCACACTCTGCCACTGGTACGCCGTCGCAGTCGCTGTCGCACACGCATGTGCATTCTACGCAACAATGAAAGAAAACGAGTGAGGGTTCAACAAGGAAATTATGAATTGACTTGATGCAAAGGAATAAGAGTTTGTTGCTGAAGATTATGATGACATACTATTATACTGTTAAATAAACAACACAGCGTTGAAGTAGAATTTTCGAAACGGAAACGATGTTGGATATATCTAACCCTTTACCGCCCACCAGAGCCAATATGTTGGCGCTCGGTTTTTTGGTTATAACTCGCCAGTCACAATAGCTAGAGAGTTGTTCAAACCCTCTACAGATGGGGGAAGACTTCAAAATTTTTTAATTCGGGTGAGGGGTTCGCCTGGGAGAGGCTCGCAAAGTGGGGGCGTTTTCGATTTTTTGACCAACTTTGACGGGCGCTGGACGCCAATCCCATGGGCCAAAATTTTGACTCAAACTATTTTTGAAAACTAGATGATCTCCCGCGTTGATAGAGTCCTTGCGTGACCTTCTAGCATGTCCGGAACCAAAGTTATGGCCCAAAAACCCCATTTTACCCCCAAAATCAGAGAATTGCAGAAAATGCATGAGTCTTCCACTGGCGGCTACTGTAGCTCGCAATAACTCCCCGCTAAAAGATGCTAGCAAGCTATACGAGCCCTCAAAAGACTCATGAAGTCTTCTAGTTTGCACTGAAAAAAAAAGCATTTTAGATTTGGGTTCGAGGTTTTCGGTGGGTGGGGTTAGAAAAAGGGTAGTTTTGACTTTTTTTGATTTTTTCATTATGACGTCATCGCCTCCACAAAGGGCCGAATTTTTGGCTCAAAGTTTGGTTGGATTCTAGGCTGGAATATGAAGCTTTAGAGGCCTAGATCAACATCCTAGCGTTTCTGGTGCCCAAGTAAGGGCCATAAGACCCCAAATCTTGTAAGGATTCCCTAGGGAATTAGTGGGGATTCCCCAAATTATTTTTTGTTTATTTTGCCATAACTTTTGAACCTGAAATGCTAGAAAGTCCATCAAACCCTCTAAAGACTCGTATTGAAGCCTAGAATCAAAAAAAAACTTCGAGTCACAAAATCCGATGGATGGTTCGACCCCCAGGAAGTGACGTCATTATCTCAATGTAAAAAATATATGCATAAACATCCTCTCATTGTGTAAACATCAACAAAAAACCCGTGATCTCAAGCTGAAATTTTTTTTTCCAGTCTAAGCTACTAGTCTTTACAAATCTGTAGAGGGTTTGAACAACTCTCTAGCCTTTTCTAATGGCGAGTTATGGCCATATCCAAAAGGGGTGTTATTTTGCCTTTTGTTAACTTTTTAGGAGTCGAAATTTTGAGCAGTTTTTGGATTTTGTGGCATAAGTTTTGATCCAGATATGCTAGAAAGGCAATCGAGGACTCTAAAGACTCGTGAGATATCCTAGTTTCATACAAATACTTGGGCCAAAATGTGGGCCCATTCGATGGGCGTCCAGGGCCGGGTAAAGTAGGCCAAAAAAATGCGAAAACACCCCCACTTGTGACGACCCCCCAAGAGAACCGAAAACCCAAAATTGAAAATTTTTTTTTGACTCGGAACTACTAGACTTGCTGAATCCGTAGAGGGTTTGAACACCTCTCTAGCTGCAGCAGCTGGGGAGTTATAACCAAAAAAACCGAGCACCAACATATTGGCTCGCGTGGGCGGTAAAGGGCTAAACATAACGTGCACAAAAATGCAGGCAGCCCAATGTTCGGATGATGTGAGAACAATACTTCATTTGAGACTGGTACGCAATGCAAAAACAAATGAGTAATAAAGTGTTTTTTGAAAAGACAGAGTTATTCTAGTAGAGTTTTTATTGGTACAAAACAGACAAATGGAGAGCTTGTGGTCAGGGCCGGATTAAGGGGGGGGCAACGGGGGCAATTACCACGGGCCCCCCACTGGAAGGGGGCCCCCCGTGATGAAATTTATTTGTTTCAAATAAAATACTCGTTTGAAAAATTCCGTGATTCAGAAGCGATACAAGAATACAACTTTATATTATATTCCTATGTTGCGTTAATTATCAAGGGCCCCCAACAGGAATTGATTTCTCTACAAGTTTGACTTTCTGCCAGATTTAGTAATCGCTATTGAATAGCCTATTAGTATTTTCGGTTTTGTTCAATACAAATATATTTGATT
>Ga0210059_1013295_pt1 | contig 12327 bp, 9 predicted proteins | sample Ectturendosymbi2_FD_188042 | JGI IMG/M metagenome (GOLD analysis project Ga0210059, IMG submission 188042) | Ecteinascidia turbinata endosymbiont from Florida, USA - Sample 2 (SPAdes) (version 2) | ecosystem: Host-associated > Tunicates > Ascidians > Unclassified | place: Key West, Florida...
CTTCGCCAAAACGTTGGTTTGGAAACAGGACTATGACGTCATTTTGTGACGTCACAAACAGTGCACACCAAATACAAATGACTACCCTATGCCGCTGAATGAACCCCCCCCCATGAAAATTTTCTGCCTACGCCACTGATTAGAACTAACTCAGCTGTCAGAAATTAGATTTGAATTAAAATTAGAAGAATTTCGAAAAACAGAAATTGAACTAAAATTAGAATGGGAATTACGTGGACACAAATCAAAGCGACTTTAATCCAAGTTCAATCCATGTCCAATTGTAGGTTCATTCTAATAAGCATGAGAATAGCAAAAATTCGTACGTAAAGCTTGGCGCGTTTCTCGCTGTACAATTTGCCTGCATGGCTGAAGACTCGTTCCTACGGAGCCCATGCCGCTGTCATATCCAGTTCTTGAGCAGCAGCCTTCAGATAAGGGAAACGATGTTCGCTTTTCCAATACCTTAAAGAGGGATCTCCAAACTTTTTGTCTGAGGGCAACATAAGCTTTTACACAACATCAAGTGCCGGACATCTTGCGTAATTTGATTGTTTCGGGATATGTTACATTCTACCAAATCAACAAGTTGTTTGTAAATATATTATTTTTTCATTATTGACAAAATGGTTTCGCGGGCCGGACTTGGCCCGACGGCCGTAGTATGGAAACCTTGCTCTAAAACATCACAGCTGACTGACTGTCGCAAGTACCAGATAACTATTGTGACTTCTGTGTGTGAGTGGATAGCCAATGTGATATCATACAGTGATAATAAGTTGATAAGGTCACATGATTTGTACTACAGCTGTGAATGAGAACAGAAATTCATCGCGATTTTACTCAGAACCGTCGCCAAAAGGTCTTCAGTAGGGGGGCTTTACGACTGTGCAGGGATCTGTCATTCTAAAATTTTATAAAACCACTGATTTATAGTGTTTCATATTTCAATTTGGGGTCTAAGCCCACCAAAGCCCTCCGTAGCGACAAGACTGTTTTTACTGTTTTCGCTTTTCAAGTGATGGGATGACGGCATGGCACTTGTGACCGTTTTGTCGCACTTTCCTTGCACGAGGGTGCATTCTTGTTACATCTTTAAAAATACCGTTGGACAAATTAGCATTTGTGGCAAAATCGGAAATTAGATTAGAACTAAAATTAGAGCACTGACGCTTTTAGTAAATTAGATTAAAATTAGAACTACCGTCATTTCGCTCTAATTCACCAAGTTAGAAAACTAGAATTATTTAGTTGTCCGAGTCTGCTTTCAAGCTCACAGTGTTTCGCTATGATTGCATTATTACAAACTTCGCAAAAGACTTTTCTTGAATCAGCAGGATAGGCAGCAGGCATTGAGTCAACTTTTAAGTTCTGAATCTTGCAACCATATATGTCGAAATTTTCGGCAGCTTTGGTTTACCAAGAACTTTTCACCAGACATTACCATGCTTACTAGTGTAACTGAACCACTTGGAAATATCGTGTCGTGGGATAAAAAATATTCTGCCAATGTTGTCTTTTGGCCTAACGCGCTCACTAAGCACACAAGCAAACCATTTAGGCTTCACCATGCTATCTTATTACTTGTTATAATGACACCATTAGCTGCTTGAAGCAGCTTCGATGCATCGTAATAAAAATTCCAAATAATTGCAGGCATCTGGTTGTGCTTAGTCCTGGCGTTACCCAATCAAATACGCCATAAAGAAGAGAAGCATATTTTTTGATGAAGGTGTAAAAGTTTTCATCTTGAAAAACTGGTGAAACAGGTTTTTGTCAAGAATTTGTTACCTGTTAAACCTACCAAACGGTTGATAAAATCCTGCTAGAAAATCAGCTAACCGGTGGATTGGACATTTTACAGCAACAGGGAGAAAACCCTGCTAGATTTAGCAGCAGATCAGCTAAAATGGCAACACTGCTGACCGCAACCTTATGCCTTTTGTTATGTAATTGTACAAAAAAGAATCAAACAATTTTTGGACACAGACAGCCTTCAATTGAAAATCATTGCTTACTACTTACGGCAAATTTAGCAAAATACTGATTTGTTAGATTGAAAAATATCTTATATATAATGTAATGAATAATATTTATTGCAAAAGACCGCGGGGCCCCCAAAAACGCGGGCCCCTAGCAATTGCTACATTTGCTACTACTGTTAATCCAGCACTGGGTGATGCAGATGTTGCCCTATACCTCAGCCGCACGCTTTTGGCCCTCCGTGAAGGTGTTCCGGTGCCAAGATAGGCCAAGACGTCGGTATTTCACGAAGGGGTGAATCTCTTATGTCCCATCGGTCTTGCGAGACCTTCCGAATAGCTTTCGTTTCACCGTGCGACAGGCAAAACTGCGGGAAGCAGGCTTATGCCGGGCTTCAAGTCATCGTGGTTAGGTGAAAAACATTCCCTATCTCAGCTATCTATATCAAAACTTTTGCAACTACAATTTTTCTTTTGATTTGTCAGCCATAAACCCAGGAGACGGAAATCGTTTTCTCATACGCGATAGCATGCAGGGTCGCAGCCAGCTGATTTTCTCGGGAGAAACAAAATGATTCCAACTTGTTGTTTCACCTAACAAATTATTGCCGTCGAAAAAATACCGGATATTCCTGCTGTACAGTTGAAGCTTCAACTTGCCTACAAACCTTCCCGTTACCTTCTAGCTTCACCTTCTCCTTAAGCATAATATGTGGCATGGGCATGAGAGATTTTATCCAAAAACGTTTTTTCAAACGTTGATACGACAAAATGAGTATAACTTGAGTCCGAACAGGTAGCAAATACTCTCATGATAAATTATATTTTAATTTAATTGGCATCATTCGTCGTCGTGCGTATGATTAAACTGCAAAATCATTTTCTTCTAACCATGCGCACAGAGCCGGTAGGGATGAAGCAAGATCTCCATTCGCTCCAGGCATCTGGAAAGAGTCACAGAGTCCACTTATGATATGCTCCGCGGTTTGAGCTTCCCCAGAACCGCATGGACACCAAGGGCCCGGTGCCATCTTCCATCAGTATAGTGATCCCCGGAAGCGTCCGACTCGCGTTCTGAGGTGGTTCAGTTTACGCCACGCAGAGCGGCTGAGCCCAAGGTCGGGGTTTCCCACTTTGGGTGGTGGAAGGAAATGAAGTGGGACCCCTGACTTCTTCCACTCCTCGAGCCATTGGTGTTGAGTCCACTGTGCGATAGACTCATGCCCCGCAAAAGACTCCATCAGTTCAACCGCCGATTGTGCAAACGGCCTTCGCGGTTTGAGACGAATCTTGTTCTCAGGCGTACTAAGTTATTATTGAAATGTTCCGACGGCGCGTACTTCAAGGCGAGTCGGAGGTTAGCGGCATTTTGCCGGACAGAAGCTGGAGCAATGCCTCCAAGGATTGGCAAGTATTGAGTTGGTTTTAGGCATCCATTAATTGTTCGTAAAGCAGAATTTATAGTCACATCAACCTCTTTCGTATTCCTGCTTCTTGACCATGCTGGGGAGCAGTATTCGGCAGTGGGGTATAAATGAGCTAGGCTGCTGGTCCTGAGCGTGTTCACGGAGGCACCCTAACCCATGCCGTCCAGCCGGTTTTACAGCGCGCAGCGTGACAGAACTTTCTCTCGCACGGCTGTAAGATGCGGCTTGAAGGTGAGCGACCGGTCAAGCTTCACTCCAAGATACGTTAGGTTTGGTTCAAATTCGATGGTTTTGCCATCCACTGAAATATTTAGTTGTCGTCCCACGTTACGTGTGTTAAGATGGTACAAGGCATACGCAGTTTTTTCTCTGCTAATTTGAAGTGGATTTTGATGGTGGTACGTGTGGAGTGTTGACAGGTCCCTGTTCATGGCATTCTCGACGTCTGCCCAGTCCGGCCCAGTAAAGGCGAGAGCTAAGTCATCAGCATAAACCAGTTTGGTGGACAATGTTGTCGGGATATCGCTGATATAAATGTTGAAAAGACAAGGAGCAAGAATTGACCCCTGGGGGACTCCATTCTTTAAGCGTCGTGCGCGACTTTCTTGTCCGTCACTTGTTCGGAGGATAAATCTGCGGTTGCTTAGAGTCTCCATGATGAAGGCTAACAGATGTTCATCGGGTATTGTACGAAGCAGTTTCAGCCGCAATCCTTGATGTCATGCCGTGTCATAGGTAGTTGTCAAATCAACGAGTGCAACAGCAGTTTTCTGTTTTGGCATCATTGACAGATCACTTTTACGCGGGTGACCTGAACAGGTTGCATGTTAGATTCTTCAAGTGTAGGCTATGGATATGAGATCGTTGAAAATTCAGGCGCCGTGTGCTTGCCAATAACGAAAGAGATATTCAAAGATATGATGCGAAGCGTAACTGATCGACATGCTAAAAATCCAAACCTCCGTGGTGAGGAGCTGACAGTCAGATTTCACTAAGGGTAAACCTGGTAGCCTATTTTAGCATGAGAAAAGAATTTTCAATTTCAAAACATGAAACGAAGTATGAAATGGCCATAAACTGCACATAGTTGTGATTCTACACTTGTCTGATTCCGAACACCACAACGTAAAAAACGATTTTGTCCAAAAACAATGCTGAGTATAAAGTTTAGCCAATCCGACATTCATAGAGCCAGAGGCGTTAAGATTACTTGAAAAGAAAACCAGTTTATAATGGAACATAGAGCAATGGAAGTGCGTATGTACAACGTGATTCACCGAGGCTTTGACATCTTCTTTATCGGTGATGTTTTCTGTGCTACAAACCCTTGGCAGACTTTCCTTTTCGTCCATTTGAAGTCCGCACCTACACGATGGCAGAAACTGTTTCAACAGGCTCGGGTATTTTGCTTCGTTAGTTTGTTAGTCAAGCTGGGTTTTCCTTCGCTGAAACGTTTCGGTAATTTGTCCGAAATAGCTTGAAAACGCCTGCTACTTTTTCGTTTCGTGTATCTTTTATGACTGAAAACAGCGTTATCTTTGATAATTTTTCTTCCGATTGACTGAAGGTGGAATCTGAGAAGGACGGCGCAACATTGTTGGCGTACATATATTTGTTGGAAAAGGATTCGGGGAAGTCGTAAGTGTGCACATTTTGCAGGGTAAGAGCTAGTACCGACCCTTGGGCGACTCCATTTTCGCGGTTTTCCAGGCGACTGCTTTGCAGAGATGAACGGACTGTCATATTTTCCGATCCAGATCCAGTCCTGAATTTTTAAAACTCAATCCAAGCCCACCTTTAGTACAAAAAGTTGAGGATATTTAAAGTCCAACTCCAAAAAAAAACAAAAACCGCCAACAGTACAACTAGGTTGAAATCATTTTGTGAAGTAGGCTACGCTAATTTTAGGCCAAATGTTTTTGCTGCTGGTAAGAGGATATGAATGGAGATTTTGGTAGGGGTGGGGGTTCATGCATGATGCTCAGTAGCATTAAAAAGATTTGGAGGTTTTTCAAAAAAACGGAAATGTGCAAGAAAAATATTTATCGCCTTTGTAACATTAGGCGACTTGAACAAAACATCAAATCGCGCTGTAACCCAAACTTCTTTCAAAATGCATGAAGGTTGAAGTGTTCTACTGTAAGAATGATATGCATGTGCGAACAATGCGATTCAGCATTTTGTGCACTCCAGCTGACAGCTCTGATAAAACCCAATTGATGTTTTCTACTATATTGCTGTGCTTCTTTGTATCCAAATACGATATTAATGGAAGCAGGCTGAACTACAGCGCCATGTCCAGCAACAAATTTAAGAATATCAATATGTACATCATCTGCAAGGACAAAGCGTGATTAGTGTTGCTCTCAAAACACCTCTACAAATACGATTGGGAATCGGTATACATAAAACGTCACTTTTGCGGTTTCACACCCAGCTGTCCCCTCACATTTTGCAACAAAATTGCGCCCATGATTGGTTATAGTGACTGTGATCTGGACCAAGCCCTCGTTTACTGTAAAAATCGAACAATCGGTGTCGGTATTTCAACAGCTTGATATAAGAAATCGGTAATTCTTTCTTTGTTCGTTTTTGAGTTTGCGCTGGGTAGAGGAGCAGGGTGTTAAGATGATAGACTTTTTTGATTAACAGGAGTTTTTGAAGCGGGCAGCACGGACGTGCAGATTACTTGTTTCCTTTGAGTGCGCGTCTTTAAGTGCCTTGCGCAAGCGAACAGCTGTGATAACACAGGCAGGTTTAGGGAGTCAGACTATATGATCCGGAACCGTCGCTTTGAAAACACTGCGTTGCGTTATCGAAGTCGCGCACATATTTGCATCACTAAAAGCAATTACCGTAATTTTTTTGTCTGGGAGAAGACAACACGCAAGGAACTTCAACCCTTTGAGTTAACAAGCAAAATAGCTACAGAATTTGCCCATAACGGCACCTCTAGGGGACTGCATAAAGAACATTATTGCCGAATTGACATTATAAGCGAATTGAAATGAATATAAAAGATGCCATCACGACCAAACAAAATGTAAAGTTATCGGCGAATTGACTTTACAGAGGAAGTCGTTATAACCTAATTCAACTGTATAGAACATACATAAGGTTTCAGGCCCCATTCCGATTAAACTAAAAAGTTAGTTTCAGGGCAAGTTGTCTAATTTTAGGGCAAATTGTTATTTTCAGGGCAAACTTTTTGCGACCCCCAGAAAAATGCCTTCCCGTACGCCTATGCATGCTGATGGAGATTGGCAGGCAGTGGAAGGGGTGCTAACTAAGCAAAGACATGGCGCCCGTAGGTGAATACCTCCAGACTCGGAAACTAAAGCTCAGTACCACAAAAACGGTGTCGGCAGCCTTCCACCTCAACAACAAGGAAACTAAACGTAAACTGAAAGTCAAACTGAAAGTCAACCGCGCATAAAAGATCTAGTAGCCAAGAAGCAGTGCCAAGTGTCTCACTGATGTCGTTGATGTGTTAATAAATCTACAAAACTACATTTGCTGTTAATGCTTATCTAAGGTTAGGGAGGCTTGAAACAATGGACCATTACTTAAGGGAGGCGTGACAGAGAATTTGCTCTATTTTTTCATGACTAATTTTTTGACAAAATTGGATATGGCTGCATCTACTGATAAAAAAAAACAGGCATAAGAGAGTATCTCACGCTGAAATTTTGTCTTTCTGATTTTAACTTAATTTTCTGACAAAGTAGGCTATAATCTTGTTGCCATAAACTTGTAATTTTGTACACTGAAGCCTTTCCTCTTACCCTTAAATATACCAAGCATCTGTAATTTCAAATTTTGCCTGTTGAACAAAACTGCAATATTTGTTTACAGTTTGAATTTATGTGAGTTGATGTTTTACAGATTTTATTCATGGCCTTGCCGGAGCCTTGAATTCCGCGAAAACTTTGAGACGGTGGTGATAGGAACTACTAATATAATAGTTAGGATGTTGAGTAATTTTGTAAAAAGGACTTTTTGCTGTTCTGGTCGCATAGTGTTTCTGTTGTTGGTTGTTTTATCTGGATATGGTTCAGTAGTTTTCTTTTGCGAAGTAAGTTTAACACTTGGATTTGCAGCTTTCGAGGATAAAAAGATGATTCATTTATGTGGACATGTGTTATCAGCAATTAAAATCTTTCAAACATATTTGCATAAATTGATGCTAACCTGTATGGCCTGTAATAACTCTATTCTAGAAAGTAAACACCGTGGTTTAAACTAAAAAGGCAAGAAAGTTTTTACTTAATTAGGCCTACCACAAACCCGCAAGCACGAAATTCGGTAATATTACCATCTAAAATTTCAACACAGACACAGAGATAGGGTGTATAACGTAAATTCGTTACCTGTTGCTTCTCCAGGCTTTTATAAAACTTTCCATTTCCAACACTCAAGCAAACAAATCCTCCTGCTATGACTTCAATAACCTCCAACCGGTATCAGTCAGTGGCGTCGGGACAACAGGGCCCGAGGGTCTTGGACCGTGAGATGTTTGAACAATAAAGAAAATAAGACATCAGGGCGTTTTTCAGCTTCCAAAGTTTTATGAATATCGCTTCGCGTTGGGCAGGATTTACTACCTTCAATAATAAATTAAAATTTTTTTGTGAAAATTAAACTTCGATACACTAAAATGTGTGGGTGTTTCTTCGAAGACAAATGCAATCAAGTAAATCAAAGAATGCAATCAAGTAAACAAAGGAAAGCAAGCGCAAAAATAATTACGCGCGGAAACGAGCATCACAATATTCCCTCCTACATGAAAAACATGCTCAGTATGGCATTCAAATTTTACAATTATGATGTAGTCCATTCATTGTCAGGCCAACGTCTGATGGGTTTCGGCACCCTTGAAGACCTGCGAAGACCAGAACCTCCGGCGAAGGTCGGGAGGCATGTTCGTCTGGAGCTGAAGGCTGGTTGTCAGGTTCGTCAGATGAACCACGAACCGCGACTGCCTCAGTCTTATTCAAAAAAGTATCTGTGAAGTTTTCACGATCAACAGCAGCATGACTACTGCCCGAACTTTGCTCGATACACGTGTCCTGTTGGTAAACAGTTTCACAACTCGGTTCCTGTTCTGCAAACGAAGGACATGGGGCTATGTTCCGCGTTGAGACAGACGTTTCTTGCCCATCAGCACAACGAATAAACACAAAATGTGGATTTGCACTCAGCAATTCCACTCTGTCAACGAGAGGTTCGCTTTTGTTGCGAATAAATCTCTTCATAAGCACAGGACCAGGCGTTAACAGACACGCAGGTAAAGACCTGCCAAGGATGGAACGTCTCTCCAAACACAGGAATCGTTCGTGAAGAGTTTGGCTTGTAGCGGTACAGAACAACGATCTTACTGCATGCAAAGCTTCGGGAAGAATTTGGTCCCACTGCTCTTCCTGAAGGTGCCTAGTGCGCAGCATGAGTTATACTGTTTTCCACCAAGTCGAATTAAGACGCTCGCATTGAGAGTTCCCTTCAGGGTGATACGGAGTTGTACGACTTGTAGCCACATTGCGTGATAGCAAAAATTCTCGCAATTCCGATGACATAAACGCAGATCCTCGGTCGCTGTGTACGTAACCTGGCATTCCAAACAGACAAAATAACTGAGCTGAACACTGAATAACAGTTTTCGCGGAAACATCACGACAAGGAAATGCAAATGGGAAACGACTGAACTCATCAGTGACAACAAGTACATATGGTAATTTGCTTTTCACCGATCCCTTAAAATCTATAGCAATTCGCCCCCATGGACGCGTCGCCTTTACAAGCGTTTCTCCTGTTTGCTTGTAGAATTGAGGTTTTAATTCTTCACAAATTTTGCACTCGCGACAAGTGCTTTTAACTTCATCGAACGAAAAAGGTAAATTTTTTTGTTTCACGAAATGGTTTAAGCGTCTGTTGCCGGATGACCGAGAAGGTGGTGAATCGACTTTAACGAATCATGTCCCGAAATCGCAGCTGCCACACCGGAAGGCCGTGAAAGTGCGTCTGGGACCACATTTTCTGCACCAGGAGTGCAGGGCCGGATTAAATGAACGCGAGGCCCCGGACAAAGTCGTGACCGCGAGGGCCCCTAAACGCTGAGCGCAACTCCTTTTCACATGCTCTCGTTCAAACTTTGCAGAAGCACCGATCAATAACGTCAGAACTGATACGATTTGACAGCCTACACTTCAGAGGCAATTGGGGGTGACCATGTACGGCGGTTCGTATGTAGTTAGTTTGTTCAAACAGAAAGTTGTATCACAAAAAAACGAACTGTTTGCTACCGTGACGCTACACAATAATCTTTTTTGTCATAGACTCTCTGACCATCTTCACTGCACAAATCGTCCATTCATATATGTATTGAGGAGAGATATGTCTACACTCTCCCGCAGATCAAAACGTACACGGTTTAGAAAAAGTGTTCTCAACGAAATATCACGCAAAGCAACTTGAACCGTACTACTTGACTGAAGTTTTGCGATGACAGCTTTGCAATAGTTACACCTCTTAACCGTTCCGTGATCAAGTGGACAACAGCGCTTTGATCTGAGACTGATACCCTCACGATCACGACAAACACTTCGCAACTAATTGTTACGTCAGTGCATTATGCGCTAATTAGGCGTTACATTGCGAAAGATACTTAGTAACGAACTTATTGAAGTGACCCTGGTCTCCGTCACTTTGCCAATGTGTGCATTCTGAAAAAAAGTCAGCGACGAAAAGTTTCGTGACGCCGCATTTTTTTGCACGCGAAATCGTTGATGATTGTCTCCAGGCCGCTATCTCCAAGAATCGCATTATCCAAGCTCGTCAGAGACAGCATGGTAAGATTTTGCCCAATTGAACGTCGAAGAAAATTCCTAATTCTATGCAACACAGAAAAAGACAGCTCTGTAATACAGTTGGAAACCATGAGGCACAAATTTATGTGAAGGGAATTTCAGTATTTGGAAAAGAAGAGTGTAGCTCGTTTTCGACAATACACAAATACATTCGCAATCTCTACATTTTCCGTCACTGTGATCAAGATTAGCTTTTTGCTTGTCCAAAAGGGCGTTGAAGAGGGATGCAAATTGCACAAGTTCTTCTACAAGTGTTAATGTTTGCGCTGCAGAAGAAAATTTGGAAGAGGAACTATAATTAAATCAGTATTCGATTATCGTTTCGGTTGAAATAAGCACACTCATATGTTTTTGTTCGTAACACAAACTTTCTGGGTTTTTATCGTACGCATACGTTTTTTTGGTGAGATCTCACAAATGTATTTTTTTCTCCCAGGATTTGTTTGGCTCCGAATGTCCTCAACAATTTCGCGAAATTAGAACTGCTACAGGAATTGACATTCACAAAAAATTGTAAGTTAATCATGTTGACTGATATAAGACCCAAAAATCGTGGTTCAGTTAAATTGATAGGCTAGACCTAGACAGACTTTTATCTTTTGCCATGTACGTCAAGAAGCAATCAAATAAAACTGTAGCGCGGTGAATTGGAGGTTGTAGGAAAGTGACTTTTGGTATTGTTTCACTCTTTTCGCACACGTTGGCCTTAGTTGTTTACTGAAAAATGTACTATAAGCCTGTGGTGTTTCACCCCTGGAGTATTGTTAAGTTCTACGTGCAAGCTGAGCATTTCAAGCAAGTTGTCTGACGTACACACTTTTGTGGTTGTGCCTTTCCTTCAGTTGGAGGGTTGTCATTTGCTTGGTTGTGGCGCATACTTGTATTGAGCTTTGCTGAATAAGGCCTAACGAGGTCCAGATGTAATATTTGATATTCAGTATATTATGTAAAGATTTGACACAAGCAACACTATGGCAAAGTACATGAGGTCGCAAGTATTTGATGCTGATGCCATCGCAACTGAAGAGTCTCAGATGTGCCGACATTGGAAACGACGTTTTCAAAGTTACATTCCGAGAAAAGATGGGGTTGCTGTAGGAGACAAACTTGGTATAGGCCCGGGGCCGGATTAACCATTGGGCAAACCGGGCAAATTCCCGGGGCCTCGCGCTTTTAGAGGTCTCGCGCTTGGTTCAGCGGCATAGCCAGCCCAAAAATTTGGGAGGGCCAAAATGTTTGATTTTAGGCGAATAACACTATTTTGTTCAAAAAACACCCCTCAAAGCACAAAATTATTATATTTTCTAAAAATTTTTTTGGGGGCATGGCCCCCTGGCTACGCCTATGGCTTGGGTATAAAACACTCCTTTACTGGATTTCCATGTTTATTCGGCTGTTCTCCACGCGTCAAAATTTTAAAGCTTCTTGAATATTTCGATTAGTATATAGGTTGGAGAAACTGACAACTTTGGGATTTATCGTTTTTTTAGTGACTTAAAAAATTGAACCAAACAGCACCACACTTTATGACCCAATAATTAGATCGAAATCAGTGTATCCATGTGCGTCCGCAGAAATTCATCCAGGGTGGCAATGTCGAATTTTTGCTTATTCTTTACAGCAGGGGTGGTCTTGTCTTTGTCTTCGACTAGGATCGACTAGAAAATTTGGTGCTAACTCGCGATCGACCGGTCGGTAAAAAAGCCACAAGTACAAAATGCCAAAGTTGAGTATCGCACGTGCAAATACAGTGTACCATCTCCTTAGTAAGTGATGCACAGATAGAAGGCAATTCATTCAGCGTGTCGTCTTCGACTGACGAAGGTTGACGACCATAGCTCTCCATAGGGTCCTGCCGTTAGCTTTCTTAACACAGTTTACGTAATTATCTTGAGTACACAGTTCGATATCCTTCACCCAATCCCTTCTCTTTCTTCCTCTCCCTCTCTTCCCTTCAATGTGTCCTTCCAACAACTCTCTCTGCTTTCCGTTAGCTCTAATTAAATGTCCAAAATATTTTAGTTTCCTGGTTTGAATGTCCAGGAGTAATTTTTC
>Ga0210059_1013296_pt1 | contig 12327 bp, 5 predicted proteins | sample Ectturendosymbi2_FD_188042 | JGI IMG/M metagenome (GOLD analysis project Ga0210059, IMG submission 188042) | Ecteinascidia turbinata endosymbiont from Florida, USA - Sample 2 (SPAdes) (version 2) | ecosystem: Host-associated > Tunicates > Ascidians > Unclassified | place: Key West, Florida...
CTACTGTCCTAATCGCAATGCTGGCAAACAACTTTAGTATATCCACGTGTTTTGCGATTTTTGAGCTGATTAAGTTCATGTGCTTTGGCTCAATACTCATTTACCTGCATGAAGAATTTCTCAACCCGCGCCCGCCCCGCACGTAAAGCAGTGCTAGTTCCCGCATCCGCCCTGCAAATGCGGGTACCCGCAACCCGCGCGGGTTAACCCGCCCCGCGCAGGACTCTAGTACGTACTGTGAACTGTACATCGGCAACATCGTATTAACTATGATGCAACAATAACGTTCTTCTTAATTGCACAGCAATGAACAACAAGTGACGCAACAACTCTCAATATTTCTTGCTCCGCAATCTGCACCTAACCTCATGTACAACCAATTGGCCTACTTGCAGTCTGAATGCGGCACAGTGATCTAAAAATTTTCATAATGGTGCATCAACATACTGAAGCAAGAAATCATTTCCTCTGAAAAACGAGGAACCCTCACGGAACCCTTAAAACTCACGTAACCCCACTACATGTTTTGCGGAACCCCTGTAGAAGAGCACTGTTCTAAATATATATTTGTGACGATTAAACAAGTGTGACGGTTCAAGTGCTGACGGTTCAATCACAATTAAGTGGAACCTTAACGTTTTCATCGATGGTTTCACATTCCTTGCCGGAGAGAAACACAGTTTTTTTAAGTAGACTTAATCACAGTCTGACCTGTATATATTCTGAAAGTGTTACAACTTTCACCTGATATTGATTGCCGCCCTGCCACACAGTAAATTTTAAATCATTCAGCTGGAACAGGAAGAGTCAGCAGCAAAATCTAAGGTAAGTAGGAATATGCTTTTTATTGTGTAAGTGCTGAGGGCACTGATACTGCCATAACTTACAGATTGCTTGTAATCTATTTCCTCGCAAAAGAGCCAGTGACTGAAATCAAACTAAAGTAAATGTTATCCCAGTCGATTGAATTTTCTTGTGTAGACACTAATGGGTTTACAAGACTTCAACCAGTTACGCTAGAATGGGAACATCAGCAGTTGCCAAAACTTTTTTGAGCGCGACCCAAGTCTGAGTTTGGTGAACACCCCATCACTAAGTCCGTTTTCAATGTCAGCAATGTGCTCTTTTCTCACGCACCTACGATACAGACAGACACAGGCAAACAGTGGTAACGTTGAAAATACACAACTCCGGTTTGGATCGCCTCGGCGCGACCCATTTTTGGACCCTTCGCCACCCTTGTTTGGGTTTCGACCCACCCATACTTTGCGGACCACTGCGCTAGATCAACTAACCAAGCGTTGTGTTAACTGTGGCGGCAAGTATTTCTTAACTTAAGTGCAGAGCCGTGATGATAATCGATTGTGGCTTCGTTTTCGTAAATATCCAACCTTTTTCACACTTTGTGTAGAGTGGGTCAAACATATGCAACTTTGTCTGGAGAACATGTGTAACTTTCTTAACTTTATGACACTGCCCTTATCATGTTCGTGAATTATATTATTGTTAAATCTAAATAGCTAGAAAATGCCTAATCGCATTTCGGAAGCAAGCTTGGTGCAAGTAACGTACAAAAATGCTACCGCGGTCGCATTTCATAGAATTTAATGACATAAACTCCAAACATTTTTCAAACGCGATGGGGGTCTCTAGCCTTTGCATTATTAGCTGCATACGTCAAACAGTCGGTCAAGAATTGGACGAGATCCACGTCTTACATGCGCACAAGTTTTGTAAACCTACTTCGGGAGTCGGTCTTAGTGCAAACTTGCTACTCGGCTTCGACTGAACGTGTATTGGTGAACATCAGAAACATGTAAATATAAAAAACGCAAACATACTGACGGCCGCCATGAATTCTTACTCAGCTGCAGTCTTGGCTGCAAAAAAGCATAGTGCAGATCTTGTACTTATGGCATCAAGATTTTCACATGCGTATTTGCAGGAAAATTTACGAGCAAATGGTGGTTTTGATCCAAAGTAGAGCTAGGAACTTCTCAACTCAACGAAAAAAGACTTTCTACATACCGGCTTAAATCTGAACGTAATTATTCAGAAAAAAGCGTCAGAAAATTGCACTTTTTATGGATGATGCTTCAAAAACAAGGGGTATTAAATATTTCAAATGTTGAGACTTTGTTCTTGTTTCCCCCCCTGTCAAAATTTCTGGCTACACAAAAAGCGACGAGGTCGGTGTAAAAACTAAATGTTTCGTGGTTTCCCAGTTATTTCCTGTGACTACCTGCCTCAGCTTCCCAACCAGCGCCTTCCAACACGTTAGGGATGAACCGTGAGGCACGAAAATGTTATTTTCTTTTATGACAAGGTCTCGTCTTGGCAGAAATATTAAGTGCCCAGACCAGTCATAACTAATTTGCAGATCATCACTTAATACTTAATACTTGTAATCGATGATGATTTGCAGTGGATTTTGACGAATTATAATTAGTTTTAGCGACAGCGCAAATTCTATCGAATGATCCCAACTTTTTAAACATCGACAAAGTTCGATTGCAATGACGTAGCACATTCGTCATTCAACCATTCTTCATGTGAAAGGCTCAACGGCCATAGAACTATAGTTGTGAAACAACGTGGCCAGGGTAGATACTGTAGGCGACCTGCCAAGTCTACAACAGAGGCTAAGCTGTTGGATCCCTTGCATCATGTTTCAAGGGTCCAGACGCACACCCAGAAATGTTAATAGTGAGGGACAAACAACCGAGTCTCGGCATTCAAATATTCAATCAGTGCTCTCACAAATATAACTCCAAAAATAACTAGAACAGTACCAAAAAATCCCTAAATCTGTGGTGGTGCAGCATAAAATCGGGGTGCCATGATAAATGTTACAAATAGAACCAAATATAATTCACATGAGAAACAGAAATAGTTCATTTATTCACATTTTCATACTTTTCCAAATATCCCTAAAAAATTCCTAAAAAGGGTCAAAAGTTCCAAACTAGGGACAAAATCCCTAAAAGTGAGAGCACTGTATTTAATGTCCCTTATTTTTAAAGCATCGTCCATCAGCGCGCAACAGCTATGATCGCCGGTGGTCATCCGTGACGCTGCTGACGCCAACCTCGAGTAACCTCAAGCGACCCAGAGTAACCTCAGGCAAGAAGGTCAAGCTGGGCCACAAAACAGGCGACCTTCCTTCATCTGCTCAACCCGACACGTTTAACGAAAGACTGACATGAACCAAATAAATGAAATAACGAAACATACCCCCACCTTCTCGCAGAACTGGTACCGGGGGAGGAGTTGGAGTGGTGGGCGATGCGCTTCTCTTTCTCTTGCGCGGAGTTTTCACGGTTTGAACATCGATTAGTTCAGAACCAGACTGAAAAAAAGTCAATTCAGTGAAAAATGAATATTTATTTTCTTGTTGACGTCAACGCAACGAATTATTTCGCAAACAATACTGTCTGACGTCACCCAAGGTTGCGGTCGAGTGATTTTAATTGAGATCACCGAGGCGTAACGGCCAGCAACACAATCAGCTGCACGAGGAAATGTTCTTGCTGCAGCAGAAACATGCTCGACATGAACAATGCATGAAACTGTCGGCATGAAATGTTTTTTAGACAACCAGAGGTATTTCAGGACAAAGGGGTTTCCTGTAGTAACGACAAAATGTTGTTAGTGACGGGTAAAAGATGATTTTAAACAGCAAATGTAGTACAAAGTGTCAACTGAGATGAGCATATTTTGGGATCCTTTCTGTTGAGTTTTTTTTCAGTTTAAAAACAAACAACTAAATACCTACCCATGCATTGCAACAAAGTACCGATGGATACACAGAGCAAAGAACCAAACGAGAAAACTGCTAATTTAAGACTTTTCAGCCAATCTCTGAACGTTCGTACTATTGAGTCCTAGCGCCGTATGCTTTTGTTGAATGAAATGGTGCTGTTAATTTCCTATTACGGTAATAATTACACATAGTTTCTTCAAAAAATGTTTTCTATTTTGATGCACTTTAAAACTGAGCTATGGCCTGACGCCTGAGACAAACCCGCTGAGGAATCAAAATTACCCTCAGTTTTTTTACCACGTGCCAGACCGTTACCCTCGGAGTTTGTGCGGCTGTCCATCCATGGTGCAGCGCCACCTACCCATCGCTCGCAGTTAAATCAGTGACCGCTTGATGTCAGTCGCAAGTAGGACGTGAAAAATTGAGACAAATCCTTCAGCTTTCTTAAGAAAATCCTGCGATTGACCGTTGCCCAGCAATTATTTTTACTTATTGGTCGCATACAATGCGACGGATTTATTCAACAACTGTCGGCTCACCCAATTTTAAATTAGGGGGATCACCCAATTTTCATTCGCCCCCTAATTGAAAGTTTTTGGGTGTTTTACCCACAGCTCTGCAGAAGGTAGACCTTAGACATGCACACGATGTAACTTCCGCCAAAAGCCTGAATAATCCTTCTTGCCGGGTCGGCTGAAGTGAACGCTCTTGCCCAAGAAGCGCTACGGCGATTCCCTCAGTGGCCGTGGATCGAACACCCAACCTTCCAATTGGGAGGCGGACACTTTACCACTGAGCTAATCGCCCCTCGCCCAGCAGCTCCAGCCATGACAGTGCGATTCAAGCTTCAACTCACCTTCTGCTGCAGAGTGTTCTGTGGCCGAAGCACGACGTTGGCGTTTTCATCCTCCGCCCCTGCTGTGCTGCTTGATTCTTCAGCTTTATTTTTCGAGTTCTTCGTCTGGAAGGAGACAGAATACAAAAACGTTTTAAGATTCCCTTCAGGTTGATGAAAACGAGTAACCGCTTGATATAAACAACTCGGGGTCTGGCCCTGAGGAGAAAGAGAGTGGATCGGGATTGAAAACATTTGAACCAATCATTTACCGTTAAACACATTTGATCGACACAAGGCAATAAGGCGGTTCAATGGAAGGCATGGCTGAGGAAAAATGCAAAGGTTTCATCGCGAACTTTAAAGAAATCAAGTGAACGCTTAAAACTGGTTTCTTCGGTGTTTTGTTACAAAACTATCTGCCATCATACAATGTTGAGGCCAACTTACTAATTCCAGTTCCTCCACCAAGTCGGCATTTTCATGTTTCAGATGGTTGATTTGTTCCTCCATTTCAGCTCTTTCTCCTCCTAACTTCTTAATTACTTCCTTTAGTTCATTTGTCGTTTCGTTTTCTTTCTAAGATACAGTGAATTGTTCACCCTCAGAACATCCCGGTGACTTCTGACATACAAGTTACAAACACCTGACTTGTCACAATGATCGCTCATCTCTTTCATATATTTTCCTTATCAACACAGATTTATCTTAAAGAGTAGCAATGCAGTGTCAAAGACACTGCAGTTCATTAAGTTGTGCATCGATCCCCGGATGCCTTTACATTCTCTGTGGTCCCTTGTCAAAGGTTAGCACAGAACATGAAATTGATTGTAAATAAATAGACAATTGATACTGAAACAGCCTTTTTGGCATTAGGGCTCTCGCATCTGTCAGCGATTTCTAGCCAATAATAATACGTTTATCGAAAGGCATGTGTAACATAATATTTCTTTGGATACCGAGATAACTTCGACATCATTTTTGCAACAACACATGGTTGTAAGTAAAAAAAATCATTAATATTTCGTAAGAAACCAAGGATGGCATTCCAATACTTAATTTGTTTCATTTCACATTTAAAGTTGTTGCCCAAATTAAGTAACTTGATTTTCCATGATATTGAGTTTAAAATACTTTGGAGCAAAGCCGATGCCAACCTATAAATATAGAGCAATATATTCTTCGAAAGTTGATACATAGCACCTCGAAATCAAGTCCCTCCTTTCTGACCCTGTCGTTCGTCATCGACTTCACGAGTGCCAGTAGATCATCCCGCTCTTTCTGTAGAATCTGTAAATCCTTAAAAAACATGAAATAAAACAAATCTTTAAAAAGTACAAGAAACAAGCAAAACGCGAGCAACAGACTTGGTGAATGCACAAAACACAAGATAGGCCGAAAAACTCGGAGTAACGGTCAAACGTGTTCCGTTCTGCAGATTCTGTCACACTACCCAACCTAATCGAAGCTTCACACGACGCGCAGCAAACTGCTACCTTATCCAGATCAATTTTCTTCATTCTTTCTTTTTCGCTGATCGCCAACTGTCGCTGCAGCTCTTCAACTTTGGCATGCAGGCGTTGCGATTCGGCAATTAAAGGAGTTTGCAGATTATTCACTATTGCCAACTCTTTTTTCAACTGACAGTTTTCTTCCTGCATAGCAAGCTTCCGTCGTAGCCCATCGTTTCCAGTCTGAAATGTACGCACCACAAAAGACTTTCTCAACAGCAATCCAAAAAGTGCTAACAGTTCTTGCGGGTTCTGCTTGCATGCTAGCAAACAGCAAATACAGGCAAGTATCAAGCCTTTATAACTTTCCTAAACTGTAAAACAGCGGGGCTTCATCAGTAAAGCTAACTAAGATTTACGGATTTGCCTGAGTCAGCCCAATGAAGATATATGCTTCAGATTGTTTGGAAAATTCAGAACCCGTGTGCAGTGACACAACCTTGAATGTGCTCTGGACAAGCATTCCATCTTTTGCACCAAGGTCAGCGAATCACTGTTGGACCCGTCGGACCGAGAAAAATTAGCGTTGCCTTATCAACGTTGTCACCCAATAATGGCAACCAGTTATCGATTTCACTTTAACTCAATCGATATTTCGCGTAACTGAATCATCCTCAGTCCTACAATCTGCATGCAAAAGCTTACGGGTGAAATGCTGAAGGACTAAAACAAGAGCAGACAAGGCAAGCAATACAATTCCTCGACGTTAATCACTGCATAACTACTGAATATGATTTCGTATTTGTCACTAAAACGGAAGGAAGGTAGGCATTAACAGTAAAGCACACCATTCATAGGCGACATTTAAGTTAATCTTATTCGAAGAGGCAATAACGTTGAGGCGACATAACCAAATGAAGAAGATTAACTCGCTGGCCTAAGCCAACTTAAAGAAAAAGCGATTCGTTCAAACTTTCCTTTGGGCATGATAGCATAGGCATCAAAACGGGAAGAAAAACTGCGTCACCCAAAGTGTGGCAAGAAAGATGACCTACCTACAGGTTTGGGCTGTGTCATTTCCCCACCTGCTAACTTTTTTAGTGAAAGAAAAAAACTTAAAATAAGAAGGCAATGGTATCTACAAAAGGCCCAACACAATTGGACAAAAACTAACAAACTACAAGCACCTTGCTTTAAATAAGACAGAAAACCAGATCGAAGCTTCGTCAGAGCCTTGCAAACACTGTGCACTTTGTGTTTGCTATGGAAAACACAACAAATGCATGGTCCCAACTGTTTCACAAATCCTCACAAAAGTTAAACTGCCCCACTCTACCACAACCTGACATGTGCTAACTGTGTTGTGTGGTGACTTCTGCGATATTCAATCAACAGTATGTTCGCCAAACAGTAAACAAATATGCCAAGAGATGCACACTGAGGTACTTGGAACAAACCAGACATGAGGAATTACGTTTGTAGAACAACCAATTATGACTTGTGAAGATAAAAAGATTAACAAACTAAACGCACAACTTAACATTCAAAGCACGATCCTCTCTCGTGTGAAATAATTCTCGTCCCTATTTTAGGTCGACTTGTCATATTCTTGATATATTTTTTCCCATACCACTTTGGCCAATTGTTTGATCCCCTTTCCTACCACACATCCAGTTTTTTTATTTAACGATTTTTGTGCCTCTCTTTCCAGCTTAAATATGCCCCCCTACAGCACATCTGTCAACCCTACGACTTAAAGACGTCTTCCTACATATGCATTCCACTGCTCGCTTCTGCGTTGAGCCGCCGCCTCATTGCCCATATCTGTAGTTTCGTTGCTCCGTAATTAGCGTCAGATAGTTTTGTAATTTTAGTGTAATTATGAAAACGGCATATTTTCCAGTTTTTAACTGCCGCAGCTCGTATTTTGTTTTATTCATTTTACTCTATAAAGAGTTTGATTGGATCGCATGAAATGCGACATATTTATTTAAGGACAATTGGCGGCAGGCCCAGGCCTGGTTGATGCCTCTTGTCTAATCAAGTTAGTGGGCACAAAATGAATGGCAGCAAACGAACAAACATAATATAAGGTTTGCGTGCTTTGTCTGCTATTGCTTCACTCCTTCAGCAATTCATCCATAAGCATTGGCTTGGAGTTACATGAAAGCAACTTCCTAGTTGCTGTTAAAAAATTTGCTAATCTTGATTTGGTTGCGTCACCTTTGTGGAGAGTAACTACTTGAACGTAAACACGTGCAAGTCGAAACATTGCAAAGTCATGAAAGCAGAGCCTAGTTGGCTGATTCCTCAAAATCTTGCAGCGAACTCAGAACTTTTAACTGTTGTTGCAGAACTAATCTACTGCTTTACTTCAAGCATTTTGAACCCAATCTAAACTTTTTAACATCAAACCACAAAAGTTTTACCAACCTCATTATTTTCCACGCTTGGTTGCATCCTTTCTTTCTGCAGTTTGTTTAAACGTTCATTTTGTAAAACGTGACTATAAACTGTACTTACTTCTTAATAACAAGTCCTTAAGACAAGGGTCCTGATAGAAAAGGTAAAAAGTTTTATAGCTTAAGCTTTACAGGTAGAAATGTGCATTATGGAACATTTAGAGGTTCCGAAATATTCTGGAATCTTTATTTCAAATCCAGAATATCGAATCCTATTCCAGAATAACTTGTTAGCAGCAAAATGAGCTGATCGCCTAGAGGTTTAGAATGCCGATCAACGATCACAGAACCTGTTAATTAGCTGGTTACGTTATGACGCAGTGCCGTGAGCTTGTTGAGTGTTTCTTTCTTCCTCATACGCAGGACCGCAAAGAGTGCCACTGCAAAATTAAGTGAAATTTTTTGTTTTGCCAACTTTGCAATTTTTCGCGTTTATTTAATTCAAATTTATTTCGATTCTAAATATTCGAAAAACTCTGATTTTTGGTTTCGATTCCAAGGGATTCGATATCCATTATGTCCCTATTTATTCCCTAGCATCCCTGTTTACAGGTGAAGACACCTATCATAACACCACACGTTGCTTGACCTGACCACTTAAATATGTTGCTCATGAAATGATGCTCTACCCATAATTTGAACACACTACATTGATTAAATGTCTTTTGGGCATTGTTAGCAAATGGCTAGAGTGTTTTTGTAAGTTACAAACATATTCACCAACTACAACGACATTAACACAATTTCAGTGAAACAAAAAACAAAATTTCTGGTTCATCAAAAATGACAGTATACTTGAGCTGTACCTCAAAACTTTTGTCAACCACAAAGTTTGGGTAAAATTCTAAGCACATTTTTTTTCTTAAACTGCACCTTTCACAAACACAGGTGTTAAGAAAGTGCAAAGGAAAACCACTGCTTACGAACATGTTTTGAATCTTTTGTTGTCAATTCAGCAAATTCATTACACTAAAATCTGTCAAATTTGAAAATTTCCTTTTATAATATTTGACAGGCTTTTGACAGTTGCATATCATGAATATATTTTCAACAAAGTAGTTGTAATACTCAAGTTTTATGTGCAGGCTATCACCACTTTGTTACCTGGTCTACTACAGGATGCCAAATATTGATATAATTTCACCAACAAATTATTATGATAGGATGCTTATGGAGCTTCAACACAAAGCATCAGTTTTTGTTTTTTCTGCAAAAATAATAAGGGTTATATAGGACACAGTAGTTTTTAAGTTGGTGAAATGTCAGAGTTAACTTAGCATATTTTAAAACAATGTGTGGTGACATCCATGTTTAACCTGTGTCTATAAGTAGCAATTACCTAAAAAAGCAAAGGCAATATAAAAACAGGAAACACAACAAGCATAGCAAATGGAAGGCAGCATATGAAAGAACATGGAAGGTAAACAATAATATGAAAAGATGGGAAATGTCCAGATAAACAAGTGAGATATGCAAATAGGTGGGAGAAGCACCAATGTAGGTTAAACAGTGAGAAGCTATGCAGCAGCCATGATATGATATTGCAATGAGGCTAGGTTTTTTTTCACTGAGACATTTCGGTCACTTGTCCGAAATAGCTGAAAAACTTTGTAATTTTTCATTTTAGCACATTTTTGTATGACTGACAAAAGCATTATGATTGAATTGACTTTATTTTTTTCGGTCAATTAAAAAAAACTTCAGTCAATGAATGAAAAACCTCTGAAAAAAACCTGCAATGAGGGTGTTGGCATTGCATGCCTATTTGGTGAAAGCAATTTTGAACAGTACAGACCACAAAGAAATACCGTCTATGCATAGATCTCAGCAAAGTGCCATAGTTGCCCATATAGACAGCAGGGGACACAGCAAACCTGGAATAAGGAAAGACAGGCATAGTAATCATTAGATTCATTACCAGATGATTAGAGGTTTCAGATAATGCATCAGTTGACCACTAATAAAAAGACAAAGAATAAACCAATATACAAGGTAGATGGCACATGAAAAACAAAGATGACATATTAACACTTTCAGTACCAGGAGTCTTTTCCTGAGAAACCAAAGTGGTTTTGAGAGTTACCATATTTATGCCAGTTTCCTTAAAACTTGTAATTGAAGCCTAAACAAGTGAATCAAACATACTTAGACCAATAGCAAAAACGTTAAAGAGTTATTTATAGTTGGCAATATCATGTGTCTGCTCATTGCTTTTGGGAGAATTAAACAACCATGTCTGAAAGTTAAAATAAGACACACAGTATCACTGGCTATGTATAACCATCATTAACAAATATGAATTATATTTGCACAGTTGGTTACAGTTCAATTTTTGATACTGATAGGCCTAGTAATGAGACTGAAGTCAGTGTACACAAGATTCATGAAAATTTGCATCACTCTATTTGTCTTGAAAGTCTTGGATGGCAGCAAGGTTGTCGTTCATTGTTCTGTGCAAATCTGAGCTTTGTCATATAATTTGTGGCTGAAGCACACGCTCTTGGCTTTATGGAAAGTGAGACAGGATAAGTTTCAATAGAAACTGTAGTGGGTTTGATCACACATTATGGTTATGGTTCTGTCTTCAATGCAGTTGCAAAAAGTGTCTGTAACCCTGTGATTCCACCGGCTTCAATGCCTTGTACTACGTTCTGTTTTGTCTGTTTTTATCAACCTGCGTTCTGCAGAGTGTGTGTGTTCATACTATGGACTTCGTGTCTGCTCATAAACAAATAAATTAAATTAAATTATAGCACATAAGCTACCTCCTTACCTTTAGTAAATCATTTTGAATTTTAGATTTGAGATATGCAATTATAATAACATTTTAGAAAATCAAAAGTAAAAGAAACTAAGTTCAATGAATGTTTTGTAGCAGACTGATAGACTCCATAAATGTCCACTATGTCATTATTTACAGTACATCATCATGCATCTATAATAATGCCATCAGCTGATGTTAAACAGCATGAGAAGACAAGTTTTGCACAGCAAAGCATTGTCACAACACCCTCAGCTAACCATGAAGCAAGCCCAAAGCAAACACATTTTTCCAAGTAAAACTCACAAGAAACTGTTCTAGCTGATTTAACTAACATATTGACCATCAGCAAACAATCCCTGTTTGCAGGCAATGTAGTTGGTAACAACCAAACAAAACTTCCAATACTGATAATATTGCTTTTCATCGCAGTTCTACACTGCAGTGTCTGTCGTTCTTGCGAGTTTTTTGTCAGTGGAAGATTGAACATCAAGTAAGTACTGTTTTTTTTTATATATTTTTCTTGTAACAATAGGTTTAACTAGCCAGGAGGTGCCAAGGGCAAGGGAGTCACGCCTCCCGAATTTCTAGCTTGTCTTGTCATTTTATGCTTTGGCAGACAGTGTCCCGAGCAAAATATTTTTGCTTGCCTAAAGTTAAACTATTTGTCCCCCCAAATTTGGAGTTGGCTACGCCACTGCTTGTAACCACTTTCATACAGACAGCCTGGATCTCTCTTGCACCCAGCCATGTTCCTCAATATCAAGCCTTTTACACAGCACTTTCTTACTTGACGTTCAATCTTCCACTGACAGAAAGCTCACAACAATGCAAGACTGTCTGACACTGCAGAACTCCAATGAAAAGTAGTATTATCATTCTCATACTGCATAGCAACAGCAAGCAATATTATCGTGTTGTTTCTGGGCAGATAAGAGTCTGACTTTGCATTTTCACTCGTTTCAAAGTAAATTGCGAAGTTGTGCCTCTGCACAGTTTGCACACTGATCTGATCTGAACATAGCCAAGGGGGTGCATCTATGGCTTGTGTGAAT
>Ga0210059_1013297_pt1 | contig 12327 bp, 6 predicted proteins | sample Ectturendosymbi2_FD_188042 | JGI IMG/M metagenome (GOLD analysis project Ga0210059, IMG submission 188042) | Ecteinascidia turbinata endosymbiont from Florida, USA - Sample 2 (SPAdes) (version 2) | ecosystem: Host-associated > Tunicates > Ascidians > Unclassified | place: Key West, Florida...
GCATGGAGCTAAGACTTAGAGTGCATGGAGCTAAGAGTTAGAGTGCATGGAGCTAAGAGTTAGAGTGCATGGAGCTAAGAGTTAGAGTGCATGGAGCTAAGAGTTAGAGTGCATGGCGCTAAGAGTTAGAGTGCATGGAGCTAAGAGTTCATCACAGTACGAAGGAATTTTAATGACATTAAAGATTACGCAAAAGTTAACCGCTAAAATATGTTAGATTAATTACATGGATTCTTACATTCACCTGTTTCTTTCCGTTGTAAAAATACTGTTTTTCCCAAACAGAATTTGCAATCTAAATTATAAATTCGTATGTTTGCCGATTGATTCTCCCTGAAAACAATTTTTGTATTCGCTAATTCAGCCCTTAGTTTCGTTCATCGAAAAAGCATCCCAGATCTTAAAGTGCATTTTAAATTGCGTTATCACGTGTATTTATTTCAGGATCATCTCTGAAGAACAAAAACCAATATCAGAAGGAACTTTACAAATATGCGGAGGGAAGCGTGACTACGACGCGACCGTTGAACCCAACGTCACGTATGTCAAGCGCCAAGCAACGTCAACCGTTTATGGGCAGCAAAAACGTGTCACTTTTGAAACCTCCTTTGAAACGATCGCAGTGTTCACCAAAGACTCTGGCAGCACCGAAGAATCAATCAGATAGCAAAAAAGAGATCGCAGGCCTCAATAAGAATCTTAAAACTTCATCTTGCCTTGATTCTGCTTCTGTCCGAAAACAAGGCATTGCAAAGTTTTCTGACTGTGGTTTCAATGCGAGGAACACCCGCACCGGTTCTGTTCATTCAAAAGAAAAAACTAATCATGCTCCAGTTAATCGGATTGTATCTCCTCCCCAGTCGTCTACAACAATTAAAAGAAAACCACCAGCAGGAAACAAAAAAAAGAAGAGTTTTAACAACAAAGGAACACAGAAGTTTCTTGATGAGATCGAGTTTACAGAAGCAGATGAAGAAATATCACCAGACTGTTTGAATGAATCCTCAGCATTAAACACGAAAAATTCATCTCCATTGCCAAAATATTCTGAACCTGTCAAAATGTTATCGTCGCCGCCGCAACAGGATGGAGATGGAATTGCTGCAAAACAAAGTTTGCAACGGAAGGAAAAAATATTTCTGCACTCTCTGCTCACTCTTGCCAGCCCAGGAGGCTTAAAGGCGCCTTCGCTTTCGTCTCATCACGACCAAAACCAAGACGCGCCTGACAAAAAAATTGTGAGCTCTGCTGTTGCTGACAGCAGTAGTGCAGGATCACACCAAAATGGCAAACAATCCATTGAACGACCTGATGCAAAATCGGTTCAAAATAACTTCAACCAAGATAACGACACACAGGCAACGTTGTTGGCTCACTCGCACGACACTCAAAACACCACTTCACAAGCAAAAGCTCCAGGAAAGATACGAGCAAGAAAAAACCGCCTGAGCCGCAGGTTTTTCAGCGAAGAACCAAAACAGAGCGAGGTGCAGCAAATGCCTGACGATTCGCAGGATACAGCAGAACGCAGTTCTCCCAGTATCGCATTTGACAAAAACTTAGAAACGGCTTTGTCTGGTACAAGATATGAAAGTCTCACATCGAGCAACAAGAACTTACCAAAGTTCGACATGGATGCATACAAACCAACTGTCCGTATAGAAGGCCCTAAAGTCGATGACAATTTGGTGAATTCCAACTGCAAAGATAATGTAAATAAAGATTTCAGAGCAGCGCCTATCTGCGATCCTCCCAGGTCTAAGTTCCATTTGGTGGGTATCGAAACAAAGAATTCTCAAGCCACTTTGCCATGGAACCTTCCCCAGACCATGTCAGATTGGACTGAATCGCAAGAAAGCACCAACACAACGCCAGAGGTCAGTAGAATGACGTCCTGGAAATGGCTTCACAGAAATGATTTTGACCAGTATTGCACTGGGGAGAATTCCTATTATACAACGCAACCGATCAGCGAAGAAGACCTGAAACTGAAACTGATTGAGTCTTGGGAGTTCACCGACAGCGATGCTGAGATTTCACCTTGCTCAAGCAATCAGAATTCGGATGAAGAAGTTGCTCGTGACCGTACTGATGAAAAATACCCGGAAGACCTGCCAACCTGCATCAAAACACAAGAGCCGGCTTTTCTTGCCAGCACCAAAATAAAACCGAATGGTGACCCAAGTCGGGCAGTATGCTTCCATGAAGACAGTGAATTAGAACTCACTGTTGAAGAAGATAATGAAAGTCTGGTATCACTGTATCGACGAAACTTCTCTTTCAGATCCAACGCTGCGTTGAGAGATGCGAATTTCGCTAAAGGGTTCTATTCATTTTGCGCGCCAAGCACATATGAATGCTTCCTACAATCAACCGAAAGCGAAAATTCAGGTAAATGTGAACCACGCAATGTGTCACCGGCCATGCAACGCTTAATTGAAAAGTTTGAGACAAAGAAACATTCTGCGGTGCCTGCAGATGCAATTTTAAAAAATGAACTTGAGCGTCCGTTGGACAGTTCTGCATCGTCGAGAAAGTCTGAATGTTCGTTAGACAGAACCTGCAGCGAAACTTGCTGCGACACACTTGCTGAAGAAGAAGAAAGTAGGAACAACAAAAGTTTTTTTAACATTGCCACTGAGTTGAACGAAGATCTCAGTGATTGTTCTCCCTCAAACACAGAACGGAATCCATATATTCTTAACAGTTTCTGTTCCAGTTGTGATGATGGGGAGATGGAACTGAACGCTGCGCCACGTCGACAAAGGCAAAGAAGCTCCTCATTTTCAACACCAACAACATCGGCAAGAATGTACGAAGAGGACAATGCAACCCTGTCATGTGATGAGGGAGACAGAGAAAAACTTTCGTCTAGGATACCGCCTTGGGAATGGACGCCCAGAAGCTATTCTGAGGATGACCGATCGAGAGTTGCTGGTGGTGATTGCGAACCAATCATCTTAACGGAACGAAGCTCCAAATCATCCTGGGATCCCCCATCAGGTTTGTGTGCCGAAGATTCTGATGAACCTCAAGCATCGGATGAACACCTACAGAAGCCAGGGTTTACAGATTTGGCGGCTGCTAGCCTGAGTCACGCTTGTCAGTACGAGAAAGATATGTATACTGGAGATGAGGCTTCCATCTATAGCCAAATGTGCCAGTGCGAGCAAGAGATATGTTCAACCTGTAGTGGTGCTCTAGAGGAACCAGATTTGTCAAAGAAGGAAGCAGAAAAGTCAGCCAACGATACATTTTCGAAAAACGATAACTATTCTCAAGAGGTTTCCAAAATTACATCGGAATTTGACGATGGCCATCAAAGCGAAGACTCTACGAAAGAAAATGTTTGTCTTGTGCCTGCAAAAAGCGACAACCAATTCAGCTGTGCAGCAGAGCCGCAAGTAGCGACAGAAAAAGCGATGGCTGCCACTGAAGAAATACCGCTTGGTAGCAAAATGTCTGAAGTTTTTCGAGAAACCACCGCTAATGAAAGCGTGCTGTGCTGCGACGTTCACGAAAATTTTACCAGTGACCAGCAGTGCGCAGAGAGCATCGCTGAAATAGCGACAAATGAGCTCTATAAACTTCCTCTCATTGCAAAGCGTTTGATCCAAAAAGTGGAACTCAAGAGTTATTTTCCACTTAACTTTCAGCTACCAAGCAGCTTTCCGTTGACATCGCCTAGTTTCGTTGATGCTGTTATGAATCGGTTCGTACGCATCAAAAGTGGAAGCGTCTCCCAAATTGATCAGTTAGACCCTTTCAGATTGAAAAGAAATGACAGCAAGCAGGATTGCGTTTGTCGTCGTCAGAAAAGCGCAGTCACACCATACGTTTTCAGTGTTTCGCCACAAGTGAGTTTATTACTTTGAATTCTTGGCCAAGTTTTCAACTAAATACCTGCACAGACTCGCTTGTTAAGCGTGCAAATGTTGCATGCTATGAACTTCCTGTGATAACGACTCCATAATATGACTGTGCCATTACATGTAGCTCTAAGTCAGTTTGATATGGGCAACTGCAATATGATAAAATCTTGCAAGGTTTGTTTTGTTGGAAACACTGCATAAGATCGTATATGACATTAAAAGCTTGTCTTTTAGAACCAATCTATGAAATTTTTCTTTTGATCGTCGTTTCCCGCAAAACGCCCTCAGAAACATCTATTGATAGTTTTAACAGATATGTGCGTGGGGAGGTCTGCTGGTAAGCATCGAACACTGTAATTAATCAGCATCTTTGTATGAAGCAACCGAAATTCACGTGGAATTCAGAATTGTTTTTTAACTTTCTTCGAAAGCCTTCCGAGATCACGCGATTATCATAACAGTAAATAGAAGTGCTTTGCAAAAACAAAAAATCGAACAAAAACACTGTTTAGTTGTGGCGAATGAATGAACATGTGGAAAATAGGATTTTTGCCGCTGCGAATATTTGATGAAAAATGCTGTTTTTACAGATTTCGAGCCATTCTACCAATATTACGCCGCCATTCGGAAGCAAAGTATCTTTTCAGGTATTTTCTGGATGGTCAGCGGAATGGCAGCATTACCATTAAAGCATAGACGTGCATTTTTTTCAGCAGTTTTTCAATCGAGAAGCTTTTAACCTGTTTCCTTGATCAGGATAGAAATTTTCAAGTTGCAGGTTTTTCTTTGTGCAACATTTTCAGAGGGCTGTCAAAGTTTGTTTATAAGTTTCGGCAAACAATTAACAAGTTTGAATTTCACAGAGCGTTGATTCGGACGACTGTTTTACCAGTTCGGAGATGGACAAGTTTTCTGACATTTCTACAAATACCTCTTTCATGCCCAAAACTAAATCCCGGTATGAATTTCTTAATCTTTAAGTGTGTCACACCGCAGTATTTGACTCGTAGCAAAGTGTCTTCCGAAACACAAGTTGCCTCAAACGTTTCTACACCATTGTCGTAAACAAGGTCGGCTTTCCCGTAAAGCCAGTTTTATAAGGTGTTTTAGGGACCCGATTCGGGTTCCTAGAATTGAAAATCGGGTCCCTAGATTCAGAGAAAATTATCATGGCCTAATAATGGCGCTCAAAACACCTGTAATTATATGAAATTTAGCCGGAAATTTTTCGGGTCGCTACAGGTCCATACCGGGTAGCTAACATTTTCCTTAAAAAAAACTGGTTAAGCGTTGCAAAACATCCAGTCAGTGACAAGAAATTTGTTGAGAAAAACAATTGCTTTTGTGCTTGAATATTTTTGTGCAAATCGTTGTGTTTCAACTGCAGAAACAGACATAAGGTCAGTTTTTAATTACGGCAAGACATATCATAACGTAAATCTGTACGAAGCTTTTTTCGCTTGATATTTTAAATCGGTCGTGCGTAAAAACTAAAAGGTTTGGATCCGATTTCCCCAGCGGAACTCAATTTGTCCTGCTGTAGCAAAGGTATAGATTTTCCTGTGCAAAGCATTGTCAAAGATGTGGATCTAACAACGAGAAACACAGAAAAAGCAAAAATCCAACCTAATTTGACCAGTGTTGCTGTTGTTGTTTCAGAATTTTCAAGTGGAAATTTGTACATCTGGTTTCTACTTTTGAACACATAAAACATGAATTCAGTCGAATTGAGCACTACAAAACCGAAATTTTTATGAGCTTTGAGTAAAATGATTAAATCACCATCAAGTAAACATTTTATAGTCTTTGAAAATTAATGTTTATGGAACAAAGCTATGATTGCAATGTGTTAGCTTGTCAACAATAACGGCTGAAATGTTCGCTTTTCCTTCCAACGCAAAGTCATTTGAGTTCTTAAAAGAACCACAACTTTTTGGCAAAGCGGGACTCACGGTAAAGTTGGTCTTGACCATGAAAATTAATCTTTAAATATTTTTGCTCCAATTTTGACGTGAAAACTTCATGTAGTTTTTCTTGACAACCTCTAACGAAAACGCTTATGTTAGTAAGTTGCCGCCAATGGCCCATACACTTTTTTCAGCTTCCGTAAGCTGAGTACTGTCATTTTCGTCTTGCAGCACAAAGCTCAAACCTGATGATGCAAAGGGCGGTTTCATTTTTACAGAAACCAGATGACATCCACTTGCGATTTGGAAGACTGGTGCAGGCCATCAACCAAACAGATGCTGAGCCAGCTCTTCAGCAAACAAACCCTGATGCGTCCATGGACGACCGGACGTCGTCAAACTTTTCAAGCCCTGAAAACGTTTTGCGGAAACGTTGTTTACAACGCGGCCGTAACAAGCACGTCGCTTTTCCTGATATGGATGTGTCTGACGGAAAGCGACATCAGTGACATTTTCCGCGGCGGCGAACTCTACCTTAATAACATTATAAGTTTTCATCGTCGCCCAGGCGTTTTTCACAGCATTTCATAAATGTTGATATGTTTCACTTGAAATTGTTTCGTACTGGTCGTGTTGTTTGGCGATGTGACTACAGCGGACAAATAGGGCAAAAAGTCTTTATCTCAAATGGGCACCAGTGGTGTACGGTGTCCTTTCTGATTAGGTTTTCACTGATGGTTCAATAGATGGCATCATGCTGTGCGTCGGAAGGGAGAGGGCAGGAGGTTCCAAGGTTCCCAGTGGGTTTTGAAATTTGATATTTTCCTAATAACTTTTCAGCAAAATGTTGTTTTCTTGTTTTCGAGTGGGTAAAAAGAAATTTTGCACTTTTGGTCCACACTGGAAACATCCGCTGTTGATCCCCCTAGAAAAAATCCTTCCGACGCACAAGGGTGGCATGAGGTGGTTTCATCTTTACTTGGTATAGGCTATTCCTGACGTCACGCTATGACGTTTTATTCACATGTGCAAACCAACCTTTCGGCGAGGTTTGATGACACAGCATGTATAACACCCTACAGGCACTATCGCCATTACGTGGTGTTCTCTTTATACCTGTGTATCATGTATTTACTATAAACTATCAGCATTCCTGTATTTAAATGGCTTCAAAAGTAAACCAGTTATTTATTACAAAAAATCAATCTATGATTAATGGAGGAAATAATTTCAAGCTGAAATGCATGCAACAGTTCAGAAGTAAATGCAATACAAAATCTTACCAGTTAGTGCTGTACCGAACAATATAAAGTGGGTCAAATTCTAAAAGTTTGAAACACTCAAGATATTGCTGAAACGGTTTTTGAACAACTGCCAACTGGACAAATGCCAAGGGCAATTGCCAACCGGACAACTGCCATCCCGACAATGCCAACAGGACAATAACAATTATCAACTAGGACAACTCCGAACAATACAACTGCCAACTGCCTAAAAGAACCCGTTTACAACTACGCTTCACAGAAGCTGTTCTCCGGTTGGCAGTTGTCCTAGTTGTTAATTGTATTGCAGGCGATTGGCAAACTGTCCTGTTGGCAATGGTCGTAGATGGCAGTTTCCTAGTTGGCAATTGTACTGCTGGCAGTTGTCCTGTTGGAGGTTGTCGGGTTGGCAGTTGTCCGTTGGCAGTTGTCCAGTTGGCAATTGTCGTGATACCCGCCTGGCCATTGTGAAATTTTATGCTATTACACTGCTTCTTTTCCTCAATTCTTTTGATGAGATTGATGACGGAAAAATGAGGTACAATCAGGCCCGTAACCAGGGATGGCGAAGCCCCCTGCAAAATTTTTCTCCCCCCTTTAAAAATGTGTTGGATATAGTTGAAAACTATTGGGCATAGTTTAAAAATGTGGACCCCTCTCAGAAAACTCTTCGCCAACCTGGTGTCCCAAGCTGGTTAGAGGCCAGGGTAGAATCTTCAACGCGTAAAGCACATCAAAAGAAATAAGCAAGAAGTTTGCTGATGGAGATATTAAAGATGTGTGTTTTTAAAAAAATATTCTTTTCTCAGCAGTAATGTCGGAGAGTCGCCAGTGCTGTCTAAAAAATCCTGAAATAGAGTTTGGTGAAAATAAAAGCGTAAATGCATAAGGTTTGGGAACTTTTCACAAAACGCAATAGCATTTTCTCAAGGCTTTCTTGACAAACATAAGCAGACATTTAGGATTTAAAAAATAAAATTATCTACAGGGTGACACAAAAACCGGTCATCACCAAAAATCAAATAACTTCCAAAATTTTATTTAGATTAACACAAAACTTAAGTTACATTAGGTCAAGCCTGTGTAGCAGACATCTCCAAAGTTTCAAGTCTGTACTACAAAAACTCTTTGTTTCACTGGCGCTCAAAAAATGAGCTTCCCGGCGCTGCAGGCACATTTGGATCCGGCGGGCAAAGTTCTCGATGACCCTCCCGCATTCCTCCCTTGGGATCGCTCTTATTGCTGCTGTGATTGCTACCTTCAGGTCAGGGATAGTCTGGAGGTTGTTGCCATACACCCTGTCCTTAAGGTATCCCCACATATAAAAATCTGGGGGGTCCAAGTCCGGTGAATGCGGAGACCACTGCGGGTCACACCTGCGGCTGATCGGTCGGTCAGGAAACGCTTCTGTAGCCATGCCAATGATTCGTTTAAGGTGTGGGAGGTGGCACCATCCTGCTGGAACCACTGGAGGACCCTGACGACCCCTCCCCGTCGACCAAGTGCTGTCCAGCACGGACTCCCGGTTGATTCCAAGCTCCTGACTTCGCCGATGCACAGACTTGCTTGGGCTGTGGACAACATAGTCTCTGACAGCAGCAACGTTTTGTGGTGTCCTTGATGATTTCGGTCGCCCAGAGTGTGATTGTCTGTTAGTGTCTTTACGATTGAGGTTATGCACAGTCCCATGGGTTCTGAACTTGTTGACCCATCTGTAGATTATTGAGTGGACAGGAAATTCACGACATCCGAACTGTTCTTTGAATTGCAATTGAGCTGCGTGGATAGACTTCTGCCGAAAATATGCCTCAACTATAAATATATTTTGCTCAGTAGTCCATGGCATCGCAAAGGTCAAATTTGGTAGACTCTTAGATCATTAATTCTACTTGGTAAATGTGAAAAATAAAAATAATTGATTAATTATTTCAAAAGTTATTCAAGTTTAGGTGATGAACGTTTTTTGTGTCACCCTGAACATGGCATTTTTCTGTAAATTACCTTCACCAAGCTTCACGGAATTTTTTTATAATAACAGGTGACCTAAACACACGTAGTCGATTTAGTGTAGAAACGTTAAAAAATGTTGTAGGTATTTATGAAAAGGTTAAACAGCATTTTAGAGCGGAGCTTCAATGGGGTGTAGCCATTGCAACCAATTTAGTCATATCAAACCAGAACCGTCACCAGAAAATTTTCAATAGGGGGGTTTTGCGTTTGTGCGGGAGGGCTTGACATTCTAAAAATTGACAAACTCTCTACTGATTTACAGTGTTTAATGTTTCGATTTGAGGGGGCTTGGAGCTTCGTTTGGGAGGTATAAGCCCACCAACCCCCGTGGCGACGGGACTGTATCAAAGCTATACATTTTATTAAAGTTTCCAACTGACATTTGAAAAAGTCTTAACAGGAAATACTAAGAGATCTGTCAATCCTTACAAGGTTTGTATTTTTACCTAGGATTTATTGTTAAACTAGAAATTCATGCAGGTCTCCCATCGATCTGGAGTCAAAATAAGGACAGCCGGCAAACAAATAAGATAAAAAAGAAACAGAAACTGCTTAACAAAATGCATTCAGTCATCTATCATTTCAGCAAAGCTTTGGCCATGGAGATTACTTATTTTTCATCTCATTGCAGCACTTGTCTAAGTTTTTTTTTACTTGTAGGATGGACTTGACTGTGCTTGCGCTAAGGCAACCATCGACTTAAAATAAGGCGAAAATAAGGACATTTCTTAGAAATAAGGACAGAAAAATTTTCTAAGACACAGGCCTATCTGAGGACAAATCTTAGAAATAAGGAGGGTGTAGCATTGGCAGCCGTGATTATATGTGCAGACTACTTGGAAAAGCTACGCGCTTTCAACCTTGTTTCCCACTGGAACCGGGCTATGCTTGTTGCGTCATAGACATCCTGCAATGACTACAGACAGTGTTTTCTCTAAAAGTTTACTCCCGTTGTTCTTTTTACAAACGTACTTTCTTCAAAACTTACTCTGGCTTAGTCAAAACAGCAAAGAACTTTGTCGGTGCAATAGATTAATATGACCAAATTTAAACTATTACTCTGAACTCAAATTTGCTCAGTAAGGACCAATATTCTAGAAATAGAATTGCTTAAAATTTTTCCAGTGTGAGGTATTTCAAGTCCGCATAGGGCTGCTACTCGGGCGACTCTCCTCATAGGAAAAGCGGGCATGAAAATAAATGCACGAATAAATTTTTTCCTCTCCGTAGCGAAAACAAGATTATCTGAATTGGCATACTAAATCATTTGAATTACCAAGCAACCATGCCCAATGCAGTACACATGAAAGCAACATGCAAATTCATAAACATTCTTGTAACATGTGCAGTTCGCCAACATGCTTCCATCAAATGAGCAGACTCATAACTCAGTCTATTTCGTGGGTCAGCTTGGTACGATCTCTCCGTATTACTCTAAGGAGTCTAGGTGAATAAGGACAGTGTTTCATTACATGTCCTCATTCTTGACAATTATAACATTGAAAATATCTTTTACGCTTTCGCTTATTTTTCTTTGATCCGATTCGTTTGTTAATGGTCAATTCATTTATCTGTTCGTTTTCGATAGCACCTTCCGAAATATTTGATGCAACTATGAAGTAGTTGATGTTGATTTTACCTTTTCGTTTTTATCGTTTCTCTCACGAGAAACACCGTCCTGTTGTTCCGACCTGTATAAACGTTTCCACAAAACTGATATTTGTTGCAGCATTTCAAAGATTGCCGTATCAGATATTTTTAAATAATATGCCACATGCGTCTTTTCCTTTAAAGTTTATTTCGAAACATTTAACAAAAATTCATTTTGGTTTATCTCTTGTATTGAAAATTGTGCTTCTTGCAAAGCAAAAGATAGTTCAACAGTTGGATTCTTTTTCCATCAAAACATCGGTTCTCGATTGCAATTTCTAATTGTTTAATTTTTCCTTCTTTCGTTAATTCATATGATAAACAAATCCACTGAAACAATTGTTTAAGCGGATCAAAATCTTCTCCTTCCTCTACTTCATGATGTTTGGACAGACCAATTTTGTTTGCGTCAGTATGTGATTCAAGAAGTGATATGATCATTTGCAATTTTTGTTTGGTTAATACCATTGGAAAATCTTTAAGAGCATCTAAGACTAGAGTGATCAATAATTCCATGTATTTTCCTGGAGGTAATTTATTCCAGATTTTAATTACTTTAAAAGAATTGATGCATCCTGCATAATTCGTAGTTTCCCGGTGTAGTCTCGTTGCTACATAATTTTGTGCAGTCGAAAATGGAGCTTCGTCTGTGACAATGATTTCGTCTTCAAATTTTGCAGGATTTTGATCGTTTTCATTTCTCCTTTCTTCCTTCTCCAGGGATTTATTTTAGAATTTCTTGAGTAAGATAAAATTTTTATCTTCATGTATTTTACTCATGTGCACACATTTATTTCTAGTAGTTTTCTTAAATCTGAAAAAATATTATTTAGGACTGAGGATCAGTGAGGATGCGTAGTGTTACGTGAAATCGATTTCCTATGAAAAAAGTTGCCGATTAATTCCCGTTTTCGTCACCTTTGTGGGGAGTAGTTACTTGAAAAGTCAATCACGAAGAATGCACAAAAATTTTGAAAAGTTACATTAAATTGCAACATTACGTCTAAAATTTGGGATCTTTTAAATAATTTTCGTCTCAAACAAAAGTCTTTATTATTGCGCTGCAGTATTTTACAATAGTCGTAGTCGTTTTTACTTATATTCAGTGTGAGTTTTAACATGTCCTTCTAGCTCTCTATCTGAATCACATAATCATATTTTTTCAAAATATAATTGCCTTCCCGTTACATTTTGGTTGGACCACTGGGGAACCTTGCAACAAGGGGCAAACCGCCTATTGGGCAACAGTAGTCAGAAGGACAAAGATTTCAGTGCTGAAATACGAGGTATAAATGGTCGGAGTCACGTATTTTGATTGGTCAGATAACTCGAAGATGACGCTAGTCTCGTGTCAGAAATGTGACTGGCAAAAAGTACCAAAAATATCACTGCCACTGGGGGATTACCCTAGGCGTGACCCGTGATGATGGTAAGATTCCGTGACATTTGTTCGCTCTTGTTACTTACAAACGCTCAAAGGTTAATTCGTGCTATGCGACTTTAGCGCTTAGTCACTTCTGAAATCTACTGCTGTTGCAGTGTTAAAGCGGAAACAGCGTTGTAGTTGGGGTACACATAAGCAATAAATACGCATGTACATGAACGATTATGTAAAGGCACACAACA
>Ga0210059_1013298_pt1 | contig 12327 bp, 9 predicted proteins | sample Ectturendosymbi2_FD_188042 | JGI IMG/M metagenome (GOLD analysis project Ga0210059, IMG submission 188042) | Ecteinascidia turbinata endosymbiont from Florida, USA - Sample 2 (SPAdes) (version 2) | ecosystem: Host-associated > Tunicates > Ascidians > Unclassified | place: Key West, Florida...
CTAGAATCAGAGAAATTGGATCCCTACAGATCCATACCGGGTACCTTACATTTTCCTCAAAAAAAAACTGATAAGACTGTTACCAGTTTGCAAGTGTAAATATCACTTAAACATGCATGGAAAAAGTGTTTCAAATGTAATGGAAAAGTCATGGAATTTGGTTTTGAAAATTGTGTGGGAACCCTGATTGCGTAAAAGATTGTTTCTATGTTTGCTGCGAGCAAGAGCCCGTTATACAGAAACAGGTACAGAAAATTATTTTGAAGACCGTTCGAGGTAAGCGCACGTTAAATTCGCGAACGCTATTTGTCGATTACTCTTAGCGGTTGGCTGAACACTGGCAGTACAAGTTAACGGGACAAGCAGGAGTAAACTTAGACGAGAACGTCCGAACCTACAGCTCAATCAACTCTAATTGCTTATCAGAAGCGGTGTCGTTGTACGTAGGGTCAAGAGGTGCTCGCTAGCAATCTTCAACTGTTTCGAATGAGAAACACATCAGCGAAGAAAATACATTCCAGAGAGTCGGTAGCAAACTAACGCATGCTTAGGTAGCAACGGGGACTTCGCTATACTGGTCGAGTTTAGGGAAATGGACGTGGTTTCTTCTCTTCCACCGCATCTGCTTCGCTTCAAATGCCAGGAAGTTGATTTCCGTGGTCGTGATGAGCACGGCACGACCTTGCAGCTTCATCTTAAGTTCAATGAGGTGGGAGCTAATATCAGTGAAGAAGCCGAACCTATAGGCCCGCGCCTGGTCAGAGAACTTTTCAAAGCCTTCGAATCTCCTCTCGTGACGGAGGCCAAAACGCGCTTCAAGACTGAGCTTTCTGATGCTGAGTGTGGTAAAGCAGTTCGCTGTAGTCAGCTTCGCGTACCTGTTTGAGATGTGGTGGTTGAGGGCTTGAGCAATCACTGTTCACCAGCTTCACTACTGCAAACGTAATGTCCTTGATACCTGCTGCCTTGGAACGCAATGATACCTGATGAACGATGCAAAGCACCTTGTCAATCTCCTGTGTACAGCACAAAGAGTGGTCGATGACCAGTTGCGAAAGTTCCTTGGTGGATCCAAATGTGGCAGGGACACTGTCAGTCGTTACCGAGACGAGCATCGACAGTTCGAAACCAATCAAAAGCAGGCAAGGCAGCATTGGGGACGTTTGGCCAGTTGTTCTTACCTGCATCGAAATGAGGTAGAGAAACTCCCCCATTACCTCCAGGTCTTGTGTGGTGCCACGCACAAAGATGGCTCAGCTGCGCAGTGTCATCACAGCTCTCGTCCAAGACGACAGAGAACACATCGAAGGTTTTGAACTTCATGGAGATTGAGGATCGGACACCAGAGGCCGAGTCTCCCACGCGTAGAGTATAACAGTGCGGGCAGATAGCGGGATTGCTTTGAAAGCGTCGTGTCGCTCGGGACGAATAACGTCAACCACAGCAAATTTGCAATCCATTACAAAGTCTGCCAAGTCCATTCGGTGTTGAAGATCCGACTTTCGAGGCCAACCCTCCGCAATCTGCTGGTAGCTGTGCGTTACTTCTGCTCTTTAGATGTGGTAGCTAGATTAAAGCGCGAAAGTTTTATGTTAGCAATCTGACCACCAAGTAAAGGCGAAAGTGCTTAGCATTAAACACGCTGGCTAGAAACACTACCCAAGGTACTAACGCGTGGTTGAAAGGACAAATCTCGTTCTATCTCATGATGACACTGTATAGTGTCAGTATTGTTATGACGCCGACATATTTTTGTGATACCACTTCGCAAGAACGTGGTAGAAATGGTCAACAATACGTAGTGAAATTCCCGACTACCTGGGTAAGAAAGCGCCAAGACTAGAATCTGTCTCTCTCAACGCCCAAACAAAAAGTACACAACGTGCTGTTGACTACTTCTACCGCGTTCTTGCGAACCAGCAATCATGAAGCAGACTCAGTTGCAACGGTTTTCTGCGCGCAAGCAGAAAACATATGTAAATGCAGCACACAGCGCAAGATATAATGTGAACTTGACGGTGACAGCATTTGTAGCTCTGAGCAAATGAGTCAACCGAAATAAACCATAGCTCCAGCGACCAACACATGGACAGACTTACGCACTCAACGCTGCGCGCCAGAATGTTTAGGATCCAGGTACTCCACAATGGAAGGTGACAGAACACCAGCACCACTAATGACAACAAAACTGGAAGATTAGCTAGTCCGTATCTGGCCGTAAGGCAGGAGGTTATACCGACCCCTGTAAGGTCTTTTGAATTGCAGCTGTAATTTAAACTAGTTCCTGAATGTTGTGACTTGAGTGATTGGTTTTTGAATATTTTTAGAATTCTTTTAATAGGTAAACGCAAGTTTTTTTTTATTATTATAGGAAATAACAAACAAGGTGCAACACGTTTTACTGCATCGTTTCTATTTTTTTTTAGTACAGAGATAACATTTTCAGGTGTACTTATATGTTGACACATACTGACTCCATTTTAGGCAAGAAATCGCAAAAGCTGCCAATGATTTGCAACGTACCGATCCCGTAGTTTGGGACATCAACTGCGAACAGTTGACGAGCATCACTGTGCAAGTCACTGCATGCTGTCGCACGAAAAAGATTTGTCTCTCTTGCGCTGCAGGGCCGCTGAGGATGCTGGTGGAAATATCGCAAGAAAGGAACGAGCCCATCTTCCCTGCCCTGATTTATTCATCCGCGGTCATGTGGTCGGTCGGCATGGCCCAAGAAGACGAAGACAGGACCAGGGTAAGTAAAACGTTATGCAGATGTGGTAAATTTGTGCTTTTGCCTGTTCTGAGTTAACACTGAGCGCAGTAAGTTAAATGTCTTGGTTTTCTGGCGACATTCTTCTCGTGTGATCGCCACCGTAGCGTGGGTGTCATCAGCAAGACGCTCGTGACGTGTTGATCATTCTTTGGAAGAAACGCGATCAGCAGGACGGACAGCATATCGCACCTATCGTTGTCGCAGTTTGAACGAGACCTTCGAGTTGAACACTTGCCCTGGATTTCCGTTTATGAATGTTTTCGTATCTTGCGTTTGTTTTGTGTGGATAGACGAATTTTAGTTGATCAAAGCCAAGAACGTCGGTCGATGTTGCGATACTTTCAGAACCGCAGACTTGCTTAGTATTTCGCCAGTTTTTTTGTGCTGCTAATGGTTTCGCCGACTATGAAACGAATCAGTGTTTCCCATTTGAATTTGATATCGTTTGCTGCAGTCCGGCTCAGACCACAGCACGTCGTCCACAGCTGGCGCCGGGGACGCGGTCAACGTTGGATTCGACGCATCTTGGCATCAGCGGAGATCGAGTGAGGTGAGGCAGAGGCCAGTGCTTATCGTTTGGGTCTGCTTTTTTGCGCTGAGACGTTCTGGTCATTTGCGCCATAATAGCAGTAAAATTCGCTGTAACAGTATTCGCTAGCCTGTATATTCGGACATTACGACCGAATTGATTTAATTTTTTCGGTCATTTCAAAAAATTTTTTTTTCGTTCATTAAAAAAAAAATTCGGTCCGTAACTGAAAAATGACCGAAAAAAACTAGGTTTGAGTGTCCCGCAAAGGGTGTTTTGCGTTGTCTACTAATTCTAATGTGCTGTTGATGTCACAAGCCCGCACCACTACTAGTCATGGCGCACAATGTCTTGATCGCTCTGCGACGCCCGCGGAACAATGAGATTCTTTTTTATCAAAACGATTGGTAACAAATGTCCGAGGTTGTTCTGCTGCCATGCTGCACTGGCTCTTGTTGCTACGCGTGCTCACCATGGCAGCGATTTGCACGAAGATGTTCTGATGTTTAATAAAAATGCGCAGCGTCCAAGTGTATCAGAAATCAATTACCCGTAGAATACCAGATTATGTCAGTGATTAAATTTGCCATTAAAGAAAGTACATGTAAAAATGCTTAAAGATAATGATTGCCTCATTTTATTGCGAAGACGAGTGACGATTTAAATTAAAATAAACAAATTTAGAAACATGATTCATTGCGGGCTGGGATCAAAGAACGTGCAGATGGGGTGTTTATTACACCGTATCAATGCAATGAAAATCATAGCTCTTGAATGCGAAGGACTGGCGCGAGTCGGTTAAGGTGAGCGCAGAGAATCGAACCTTCAATCTCTGGACTGACTCAGTCCGTAAATCGCCGCTTGTGTGACAACAGTAAGTTGAGTCTCTGCGCTGCTGCACTTCCAGGTCGCGATTGTCACCAGCGATGAAAGTCGTGAACAGGCGCGGGCCGCTCACGGTCCACTGCCCGAAACCAGCGAACCGGAGGACAAAGGTGTCAAGCTTGGCCTCGGTGATTTCATATTTTACAGGTGAGGCGTCTGTCGTCTTGACGTTGAAAACCAATCGCTTTGCTAATGCAAATGCCGAGTCGGATCGATCTCTGTGGCAATCCTATTTTCGACCAGTACGATCATTTTTACCTGAGTGCAATCGTATGTAAGCAGCCACTTTACTATTTTCCGCATGCAAAAGATAACGACGCTGCTTCCTTTGCACGGCGACTGTTGCCAGTCTACCCATTTGTTTGCAACAATTTTTCCCTTTCAATTTGTTAAGGTGCTAGTTCTGGACTTGCTATGAAGCGTAAGTGGCAGCACTGGCAAAGAATAATGCTAGGCCTATTTAAGTGCAACGCATTTTGTGCGCAGATATTTTTTAAAGATGTGAAACTTTTTATCTATTTCATTCACGCGCTTTTAGTCCCAGGTATAGGATATTCAATTTGTCAACCAATGAGCCTAACCGGGGTAGACGGTAATTCAGTCAGTACTTGCATATACGATTATAGCAAAGGCAAGAACGTATAGCATAAAAATTTTGCATACCCTACAAAAAAGTATAGCATAAAAATTTTCCGCAGCTTTGAATGTGGCTGTGCGGTTAAGTGCCAAATGCGCATAGGCAAGTGATGTTGCTGTGACTAGTCCAGACCGGGCAGTTGCGACGAACGAAGCCAAAAGAACAGATCGCCAAAACACTTGAAAAACAAAGCGAAAAGAAGGTGTTCCATTTTAACAGGGGTGCAGTTACTTAAGTGCTCTTCAACCTTTTTGTCATTGTAGAACCCCTGATATACTTTTGCGTTTGTCATAGAACCCCCATGAAAAAAATGTAAAAAACACGAATTACTTGTAAGAAAATCAAATTTTCGTTTATATCAACCAGGCTTTTTCTTAAGGAAAATGTTAGGTACCCGGTATGAACCTGTAGGAACCCGATTTCTCTGATTCTAGAGCCCCGATGATAAGTTTCTCTGATTCCAGGGACCCGATTTTCAATTCTTGGGACCAGAATCGCGTCCCTAAAACACCTTAAAAACCTGTTTTAAACACTTCAACAAATAAACAGTTGTTATAGAAGTTAAAAAGCAAGAAGTTTAATGACTCGGTTGTTCTTGCACTACTGGAATGTATCTGCTACATTCAGAATTTGGCAAAAGCAATGCGTATCTCAATATGTGTCGTCCCATTTTCTAACTTTGGCAATTGAATTACATTTGGTCCACTTCGGATTAGGTGCCTCTTTTACATTTGAACTATATTGCTCATTACCGTCCACACCTTCGCTGTTATTATTTCGTTTCACCAAATGTAATTCAATTGCCAAAGTTAGAAAAAGAAAATATGCTATTTTGTTTCATCTGTCTCGACTAAATAGTAAAAAGTTGGATTTCACACTGTTTTTACTTTTTTCCCACAAAGGCTGAACAGCAGCTCTATTCCGTTGTCTGCTGTCTACTACTCCAATGTACAGTACTGTGAACTGTACATCGACAACATCGTATAACTATGATGCAACGAATTGCACAGCAATGAACAACAAGTGACGCAAAAACTGTCAATATTTATTGTTCTGCTATCTCAGGGGTTCCCAACCTGAGTACATGTACCTCTAGGGGTACATTTGCCTATCTGAAGGGGTACATTTGCCTATCTGAAGGGTACATTTAAGGTTAGCAGCAGAAGGTAAAAATATATTGATATATTATTTATTTCCGAATATTCATACATATATCAGTAAATATTATTTTCAGAAATCATTGTATGCTTATTGTTAAATATATCTATTATTTACAAAAAGTATTTTGTGCTTATTGTTAAATATAATTTGGGGTACATGCTCATCTGTCGAAATGCTGAAAGGGTACATGGTCAGAGAAAGGTTGGGAAACTCTGCGCTATCTGCACTCAACCTCCTGTACAACTAACTGGCCTACTTGGAGTCTGAATGCGGCACGGTGATCTAAACATTACATAAAACGCATCAACAAGCTGAAGCAAGAAATAATTTCCCTTAAAAAACGAGGAACCCTCACGGAAACCTTAAAACCCACGGAACCCCATGACGTGTTTTGCGGAACCCCGGTTGAAGAGCACTGAATTACTCAAGAGCAGCTATGTCCAACCCGCGGGCCGCATGCGGTTCAGTCAAAGGTTTTGTGCAGCCCAGTTCAGGTTTTCGCCGTAGTATAAGTTGTCTACATACTGACAACCTGTCCTTATTTTGATAACAATCTTACATTTGGCATTTTTGATCCAAGTTGTCCTCAGTGCCACTTTATCACGACTGTACTTCATGCTGATTTCCATATGTCCGTTGTCCACTGACACCTTGGTGCAAAACATTTCACTTGTTTTCTGATTTCTACCCTTGTTCCGTTGGCACTGAACTTGTCTGTGAAATCACACGTACGGAGTGGTTATAGGTGCCAAATGGTTGTTACTATTGCAGTACGTTAGCTGAAATTAAATTTAGTTTGCTAAGATCAAATTAGGTCATTGAATGTGCGGCCCTGGTAGGATGTGACATAATTTTTGGCTCCTCATGCAATTTCGGTTGGACATAGCTACTCAAAAAGACGCCATTTCAGTGGTCGCCAGACTCGTTTTGCGGAACTCTGGCATGGAATCACCCTCCTTAGTTCTGCTACTGATCGCAATAAATGTTATTGAATGCTTTAGAAGTCAATTGGTAAATTTCGAACTTGCAAATGTTTGCGAAAGTATTTGAGGCAGCTGCCTCGGCAACCAGTAATTTACACGTCCTTATTCTGATTTTTTCCCTAAAGCGTAAATAAAAGCTACTTTCGATGTAAACACAGACGCTTGAAGGTAACCAGTCATGGAGGATTGAGACCCATTTTTGTTGGTCTGTTTCGTTACGTCCGGTCTTTTAATAACCAACGGTTCAGACTATAGTGAAATGGTTTTACATTCATAGACTTGTGAAAATTTGCTCACTATATACTATATTTCTAAAACAATGCGTAGACTAAATGAATTTCTCATGCGCAACTTCCGTCTGATGACTGCCTGTAACATACGCACATTGTACAATGTACATACAGATTTGTGATGTACTCTACCGAATAAATAGTAAGTAAACCGTGACACCTTTTTTGTGTGCCAAGCCTTGACAGCGATCAATAATTGCTGTAGACAACTGCGTTATATTCATTTATCAACAAGTAGAGTTTCACGTTGAGGCAATAGCCATGCACTCCATCTGTAGGCACAGAGGGGAAGCGGGTAGTTTGTGTCAATGCAAGTTTTCAGTTATTCGTTAAACACTTGCAGTACAGGGTGATTTCGCAAACGTGAAATTACTGGCTACGCTTATTTGGTGGCCCGGATCGATGTACACATTTGTGTATTATGCAACTGTTGACTTACATTTCTTTTTACTATCAAGGTGTAAAGGGCAAACTTCAACGTGAAAAACTAAAATTGCGTTAAACCTGCCTGTGTCAGTTACTCGCTTCGAGTAAGAGCATTTTGAGCAGTATTGGCTTAAAAGTGCTTCAATCAAGTTACAATTTTTGTTCTGCACTGTTCGCAGTGTACTGGTGGGCAAAGCGTCGGCGTCAGGCGATTGGAATACGACACTCGCCTGTTTTGTTGCCATTCTGATCGGGCTTTGCTTGACGTTGATACTCCTGGCTATTTATAGGAAAGCTTTACCTGCTCTGCCGATCTCAATCACTTTCGGACTGATCTTTTATTTTTGGTAAGTTTGCCAGTATGTGACAAATATGGGCAGTTTTCCGCTGCAATAACGTTCTTGTAGATAATGTCCCAGTAGTGGTGTGGTACTTTATTTACGTTAAAAGGATAGTATAGTTAGTGATTGGAGAGGTACGCCGACTAGGTTTCATGCGAGTCGTTAATTTTTATCTTTCTCTGTCGGCCTGCGCTCAGACTTCTGTGACAGAAACATTCTTAATCATCTCCCGTTGCGTTTCAGCACCGATTATGTCGTTCGACCGTTCATGGATTCTGTCAACTCCGCGCAGGTTTATTTATGACGTCGCACACATTTATTTATGACGTCTCATCGTTTATCGTCCTCGATCACTGCACCTCGCCGAGACTGTTCTCGTGTCAGTGTTTTTCGTGATGTCCACTGGTCCTCGTCGTGATCGTGAGAATGCTCGGCAGAACCTACGAAATTTACTTCGAACGACGAAATTGTCGCTGTGCTGATGAGCAGCGATGTCGTTTGCGCACGTCATACCTGCCTGTGCGCAACGCGCGTCCACACCAAGCATCTATACTGTACGCTTGTGGCGGATCTTCGTACTTCTTGTTCAAGAATCGTGCTATCATCTGAATCGGCGCCAACAACAACGTCGTTTTTGTGTCAGTGCACTTATCAACTCTCCTTCCTGTATACAACTGTGGCGCATCACCGGGAGTTGTTGTGATGATAAGCAACCATCGGATTGAATTCATAAAATGTAAAAAGAATAGGGGCGATTGCTGCTGAAAACACGTAGCAGTAAGTGAAAGTTTTCGAATACTCTACGTGAACCGTGTGATTAAATTAGTTAATTCACATATTATTTGCCTGATCTTGGAGAAATGTAATAAAAAGATTACTTGCATTGTTCGTATGGAGTGTGCTCAATTCATCCAGCGTGATTTTATCAGTGGTAGTAGATGATGCTGCAAAGGTGTACGTAGCTCAGTGGTAAAGTGTCCGCCTCTCAATTGGAAGGTTGGGTGCTCGATCCACAGCCACTGAGTGAAGTGCCGTAGCACTCCTTGGGCAAGTGTACTCACCCAAAATCGCCCCGGCAGGGGGCATATTTCAGGCTTCGGCCTGCCGTAAGCTGCCGTCACCAAAAATTCGAATTGAAAAAAACAGGTGTACGTAGTCAGTCGTTCGTATATAGAGAAAAACTTTACAAGGCCCTCGTAAAAACAGTTATTTTTTCATGGATTTGACGCAGACTCATGGTCCATATGATAAAGGCGAAATATTAAACCTGCAGCAATCCACACACAAAAGCTAAATGCACTCTATATGGTGTCTGCAGTCTAATTTTCATTAATATGTATAGGCATCATAAAGTGAAAATTTCCAATATAGTAACTGTTTAAAATGCAGCGCTGCGCAGGGGCGGATCCCGTCAGGAAGGTTAGGGGGGGGGGGGCGATTTCGGTGATATTTAGAAGTCAAGTCTCATTACGGTGTCGCTACTGTAAGAGGACTGAAGTGCACTTCACAACACTGCTGTGTCAAACAAGGGACGACAAAATGGCCTTATCGCGAATGCTGTTTTCCGAATTGTACAAAATGACGACTAAAGTTATTTGCGTAGGTTCTAGGGGGGCGATCGCCTCCCTCTGGATCCGCCCCTGGCGCTGTGGAGTGCGGAGACGTAAAAATGACACGGCTCCAGCTCCGGAACTCTTCTTCCGTAAACATGGCTCCAGCTCCGGAGCTCTTGGTTTTCATGAGTGTAGCTCCGGCTCTGGAGCTCTCTTTTTCATAATATGGCTCGTCGTTTTTACACATTAATATTTTCAATGGTCTTGGTGTGCCTCAGGTTGACTGGAAAATGAAATATAACTACTGCACTAAGCCAAAAGAATATATCACGTTTATTTGAATAGGTTAATCTGGTAGCTTTTTAACTCAACGCTCTTGCGATGAGAACATCAGCGAAAAAACAATCACAGCTTCAGACGATTCAGAGAAGAGTTACAAGCAGACACGTAACACAAGATGACCTTTTATTATTTCTTACGACCAGATTCAAGAAAACAGCTGTTTGAAAAACTACACTTTTGTCCGAGAATTCAGACACAGTTTTGCACTTGTTGCATGCTTTGCCTGTTGCAGTCTTGGCGATGCCAGCTATACAGCTCTGCCCAGGAAAACCATGCAAAGAACGCAAAACACATAGTCGATTACCTCTCTCATGTGTTTTTTCTAAGGTGCACACAGTTGCATCAGCGCAAACGCCAAGATGTGTTTAAAATCCCTTTATTCGAAGAAATATTGTTGCTTCTAGCAAGAAATTCACCTTTGGGTTTTTAAAAATAGCTGAAAACATCTAATTTCTTATCTTTTGCACTCGTAATAAGCAGTGATGAATCGCAAAGTACTATTTAACCTGCAAAGCTTAGGAGAATATAAGACTGGTTACCGTGCTGAAAACATAAAATTTCTTTCCACAGATGAAAACCTCAAGAAAAGTCCACATTTGCTTACAATGCATTTTTATACCATCCTGAAAATGCACAGCGATGCAAAGCAATGCTAATTCGCTAACAATTAGTTAACACTTTCATGTTATGCTGTTGCTAGTGAACGTAATGGATCTTAGTGAGCTTTGCCAGCAATCTAGCAAGCCGAATACAGTGGCGTGCAGAGGGGCGGCAAACGGGGCGACGGCCCCAGCCATCCAAGGCAGGAGGGCATCCAAAGAGTGAAATTACAAAAATTAAAATAATGTAGCTAGATGATTTTTCCTATTGTGAGGCTATCAGAACATGCTGCGGGGACTTTATTTTTCCAAACTTGTTTTTTTGTCAACACTAGTTTTCACGTATTCAAAAGCCAGTAATTCTCACATTCTTTAATACCACGGAACTATACTCTAAGTGTGCCGCGCACACCCGAAAGAACTGATAGTGACGTGACTCTTTTGAAGAGGAACTTCCCGGTTGTTGAGTCCTGCTTCTGTGTGGGATTGATCCTCGAACCTCGGAAAGATGGATTGAGACGTCATCGTTATTAACTCTGTGCCAGACGAATCGGCCAAAGAGAGTTCGTACTTACATCTGCATGGAAGTCACTTATAAGTGTCGCTTGATTGATCTTTCCCTTCTCCTTGCTTTGGCCGACTTTACTTACATGTAGCGGTCGCGCTAGCGTGACTGCTACATCACTTTCCTTCCTCGAAGTCTTTGGATTGCCCACTCTCTTCGAACTATCTTGCCAATTGATATCAAGAGTCCAGCCAGGTCCGATGACGTGTGTGTCATGCTTGATTGGGCTTAGGTACGTTGAGTTTTTGTCTTCTTTATCTCTTCATCTCTTATCTTCTTCTTGTTGCTTTTTCCATGCGACGCACGTTATCCATCCCAGCTCCTCACGGAGGTGTCCCTTATCGGGCGCCATTGAAGCGGAACATCCCGGTTGTTGAGTCTTGCTTCAGTGTGGGATTGGTCCGCGAACCTCGGGAAGGATGGATTGTGACGTCATCGATGTTAACTCCATGCCAGACGAATCAGCCAAAGAGAGCTCTTACTTCCATGTGCATGGAAGTCACTTATAAGTGTCGCTTGCTTGGTCTTTCCCTTCTCCTTGCTTTGGTCGTCTTTGCTCACATGTAGCGGTCGCGCTAGCGTGACTGCTACCAGAAATGAGCGGACTGTGAAATTTTTCAGTCCGAGTCCAGTACTAATCTGATAAAATTGAATCCGATCCAGCCTGATCCGCAATATTTTTGATAATCATCAGTCCGATATAGTCCTGATCCACCAATGTAAAATCATGTATTTAGCTTTTGCCTCATGAGGCAAAACAACAACTGGTGCTATTTTGTCTTTAGCCAAATACGATTGGTTGAAGGCAAAATAGTTCCAGCAGTGGTTTTGAATTATGAGGCAAAATAGACACAGCCTTTTGGGGTTTCCAAAAGTTAACAAGAAAGTGTATATTAGGCTTCGGAGGGCAAAGCACTGCTGGAGTTATTTTGCCATTAGGAGAATCCGATTGCTTGGATTGGTCAAGTGACAATGACGGTAAGCTTTGATTAGCAAGGTCTTTGTTACATATAACTGAAAACCCAACACCTAAACCCAAAACCTAAACCCAAAACCTAAACCCAAAACCTAAACCCAAAACCTAAACCCAAAACCTAAACCCAAAACCTAAACCCGAAACCTAAACCCAAAACCTAAACCCAAAACCTAAACCCAAAACCTAAACCCAAAACCTAAACCCAAAACCTAAACCCAAAACCTAAACCCAAAACCTAAACCCAAAACCTAAACCCAAAACCTAAAC
>Ga0210059_1013299_pt1 | contig 12326 bp, 7 predicted proteins | sample Ectturendosymbi2_FD_188042 | JGI IMG/M metagenome (GOLD analysis project Ga0210059, IMG submission 188042) | Ecteinascidia turbinata endosymbiont from Florida, USA - Sample 2 (SPAdes) (version 2) | ecosystem: Host-associated > Tunicates > Ascidians > Unclassified | place: Key West, Florida...
CCCGCCTTTTTCCGCAGCCCAGCTTAATGTGCAGCCCACCGGCACGCCTTAATGTGCAGCCCACTGGCCCGTCCTGTAGTGCAGCTTGCCGGCCCGTCATGTGCAACTCGCCAGCCCCGCGAAAAATTCATGTTTTTCATTTGGCAACACAGCCCGCCCAGCCCTCCGTTTAGTGTTATCCCTGGCAACACTGGACTGGTTTTACTTTGTTAATTGGTTGGTTTCAACATCATTTGGTTACACCATGCTGTTGGCTGGACTCATCCATGAAACTCGCCCGATTGTGTTCTGTGGGCGGATTATTTTTTCACGATTTGTATATATAAACTTTGCTATTCTGCCCTTGTTACTTGTCTTTTATAATTAATTAATTTAATTAATTAATTTGTTTATTTATTTATTTATTTGTTTGTGAGCAGACACGAAGTCCATAGTATGAACACACACACTCTGCAGAATGCAGGTTGATAAAAACAGACAAAACAGAACGTAGTACAAGACACTGAAGCCGGCGAAATCACAGGGTTACACTACAGACACTTTTTTGCAACTGCATTGAAGACAGAACCATAGGCTTACAGACACATTCTTAACATTATTGTTAGCTAACACGTAACACTTGTTACAGCACTACTGCGGAGTAGGGCGCTAATTCCTAAATTGGACTAGTCTAGGTAAAATGCGAAAGCATTGTGTCTTCACACGCCATCGATCAAACAGACACTGCAAAGTTCGATCACTCAATCACAGAGTAAAATGCGATTATAGTGTTCAAAGAATAGTGACGAGTATAAACAATGTGACTGCATCAAAGCACGTAACCATACGTTGTTAGACTTTCTGCTTGTTTCGAGAAACAGGTACTTGTATTTACGTAGCAGAGCCTCAAAGGTAGGAATGCTAAATTGAACCTGATGGCTACTAACACTCGCTCTCCAGGGCAAGTTGTATAGAGCTCTGCAACCAAAATTATATGCCACCCGCAATGAATCTCTGCATGCATGACTTTTTTAAATTACATCATAATTGAGATACATACATGGGCGTACAAAAGGAACGAAAAAGTACGTTTTTAACTGCATTTGAATAACGGGAAAAAGAGGCTCGCAGCTTGTTTGCTGCACAATATTGATATCGCAGTTGTCTCTGAATGTCTTTGTCATCCGAGAGCTCAGTATCCAATAAAATCCCCAGATATTTGTATTGGTCAACACATTTTACGTATTGACCACCCAATTTCAAGACTGGAGTGGCTGTGCTTTTTGCGCGTTTAGCCTTAAACGTCATACAAACAGTTTTGTTGCAGTTGAAGATAATCCCATGCGATTCTGCATACGCCTGGCACATATCTAGTATTCTTTGCAACCAACGTACACTTGGACAGAACACACAAATATCATCAGCAAACATCAAGTGATTTAATAAGACTTCACCAATATAACACCCTGCTTTAATGTTGTTTAGTTCCTTGGACAAATCATCCAAATAAACAGCAAACAAGTATGGACTCAGTACTCCCCCTTGTCTAACCCCATTAGACACATGGAACGGTTCAGAAAAATGCTTGCCACACTTTATTTGCATCGTTTGTTCTTTGTACCAATGTTTCAGTAGGCGCACAAAACACATTGGCACTTATCTTTGATTTAATTTCTCAAATAATTTCATGTGTAGTACTCGATCGAATGCTTTCGAGGCATCTAGAAACACAGCATGCACAGATGAACCATGGGTTACAAAGTAAAAGATAGTTTTAAACCCGTTTTCTTCAGATTTCGAGATGTTTTTGTTTTGAAGGTCACAAAAGAATACAGCGTTTCCATGAAAAATGTCCTCGATATGTTCAAATGCTTGACTGCTCCTTTGCTATTTTACTCCTTTGCTGTCGCATTAAGTCAATGGTTCTCAAACTGTGGTACGCGAATAGGCCTTCAAGGTGGTATGCGAAAAGGCCTACATTCTTTTTTTCTTCACAATAAAATGTATTCACAGTTGTAGGTTTTACTTGTCGGGATCGGTTAATAAATTACTGAAGGTTTGTGTATTGTGTAGCCTACCTCCCTTTTTGCTTTCTAAAAATGACCATTATTAATTTCTCAAAGCCATTTTGTTCTTGTTACATTCGTGTCAATTCTGATTTTCCAAACTTTTGATCGAATGATATTTACCACATTGAGTTTTCCTGTAACAAGGTGGTACCTGGTGATAGTACGGGACACACAAATGGTACACGAACAGAAATCGTTTGAGAACCACTGCATTAAGCAATTTTTCGAACCCTCTGATGCGGAGTTCAGCTGTTTGACATTTAAGATAATGGAGAACGGGAAGAAAGAAACTCAGAAGAAAATTACCAACATTCAAAACGAACATGGTGTTTGGCGAGGTAAGAAAAATGAGATGCAACCACTAGGTTTAACTGCAAGAGTGTATAGCAGGGTTGGCCAAACTGCGGCTCTTCGAACCTTTTCATGCGGCACTTTGAGCTTTCTGAAACATTATACATTTGTTTTGTATTTTTTATTTCTATTGCAAAGTGTAGAAATATTGTAAAATGGTTCTGTGGTAGCTAGCGTGTCGTACATTACTTTTGTAAGTCGTTCCAAAAAGAATTATGATGTCACAGAAGCGTAGATTGAAAATAAATTCGTGTTTTTAGATCTTTATGTTGCGGCTCTTTGTAACTTAGGTTTTACGATTTGCGGCTCATACATAGAGTAGATTTGGCCACCCCTGGTATATAGGTACATGCCTATAAAAGAACAAGATGTATTGCTTCTTGCCTGGAAAAGATGAAGGAACAACATGAAGCTCAAACCTAAAATGGTTGGTAGGCGATTAGGAAAACAGAGAACCGGTCTACAGATTTGAATCTAAGAACATTCACAATCATGCTTCTTTGGCCACATGTAAACATTATTTTCTTTGTTAAGCTCAAAGCACGTTTTCCCCTACAGTGTTTTCTAACTTGTGCAAAGGCTTGATTTTGGTGCTTTGATCCTAAGAGTAACTTTACATGAAATTGAATGTGAGATTTTAATCACTTGTTCACCTTCAATATAATTAGCTAATCGTATTTCAGTGTGTTAAAGTTAAAAGTTATTTTTAAAAATGGTCCATTGTTTGAATAGGAATAGTGGAACCCTGCACAAATCTGCTTCGATCTCCAGTGTACGTCTTCACCATCCTGGCGTGCATATGCGCAGCTTCAAGTCAAATTTCAGTTGTACTCTTTAGTCCAAAATACTTGGAGGTCAACTTTGGAATGAGTGCATCAAAAGCTAACTACATTATCGGTAAGAACAAATACGCAACACAACGGTCGACAATAAGGTTACATATTTAACGCTTTGTGTACTAATGGAAGAACTTCGAAATTGGCAGTTTCATTGCAGACCTGTCCATGTTTGCTTCGACGCAGTCAATAATTTTTGCTAAGACTTGCATAGGCTATTAAAAGACGAATTAAAATTTTTTCCATACAAACGTTATCTATTGAAATCCTCTTGTTGTCACAGGACTGGCCGTTCTGCCTTGCAGCGTCATCGGAACATTGACAAGCGGATTTATTTTGCGTCGATGGAAATTGGAACGAAAAGGGTCTTTGCGTCTTCTGCTCAGCTGCATGACTTGCGCAGCGTTATGTGGTCTCGTGCTGCTTTGCCTTGGGTGCGATAGTATCGACATTAGAGGCGTCACTGCATCCTATGCTGGTCAGGACGAGAGGTTGGTTTCCTTGTTGGTGAGATTGTCGCACAAATGGTTTGCAATCAACGATGTTAGTGCAACCGGAGCTGTTTGCAACAAGAAATAATTAACAAAGGTTATTTAGTTATTTTGCTTTTTTCTCATGCGCATATGCAATGTTAAGTATTGAATTAAACTAGACCGGGTCAGGTTTGTGCATTTTGGAGCTGTGACACTTTTCAGCGTGTTGCAAGAATGTAGTAAAGGACTTGCGGCTCGCCAAAACAAAAAAAAACTGCATATTTTTCTTCAGTGAAACAGACTGTGAAACAATGTAAAGACATGGAGATGTGTGGAACTGGTTCTAAAGGAAAAACCCAAAACGCATTTACTTTAGCTTATGCCGAAAAATTATGGTGACACCAAACTAAGAGTTGATGTATTAACTTTTTCAGAAATTCTGCCAAAACCGAAACAGCACCATGCAACCAACAATGCGGATGCGAGCTTGGAAGTTTTTCACCAGTTTGTGGGGAGGATGGAGTGACGTATCTGACGTCTTGCCATGCAGGCTGCTCTGATGTTGCAAGTCAGGCACGTGATGCAGGTCAATCACCTCAAGGATCAAAAGTAATAACATCAAAAAATACTCGCCTCTGTTGAAATACCTGCTGTTGTTAGTCGACTTGATAATATCGTGAGAAGATATGCGTTGCTCATCGGGTTCGACCAAGTATTTGGGTTAACATGCATTTACGTCAGTGGGGAAGTATGCTAATCTTTTAATCAGGATTGGATAGCAGTTTTAAAGACGGTTTAGCTTCGGTGAAAGTCACTCAAGCATATTTTCAAACAATGCTGTTTAACAAAAAACACAAGGCTGTTAAAACAAAATTCCATGTCAGCCAAACACAACGTAACCAAATAATTATTTACATCTTTGCAAAGTTCATGGAAACCAGAATTATCAACTCCAACTGCACTAAATGCCTGCAAATAGTACAAATTACAGCAGCTAGGGCAGTTGTCATCGTAAGTACAATGCAAACGAGACTTGACACCCTGGGTTTACACGCAGCGTAGGTTTCGTACGGAAACGAAGCGGCTGCGGCTGGTACTCCATTTGCCCGTTTACACTGCACGCAAGAAAAGTGTATTACTCATTGATGACGATTGTTGTTGTGAACACCAATACTGTCCCAAATGAACGAATGAATAAGGCCAAGATTATAACTTTCATGTCTTGGGTTTTGATGCAAGGCAAATGAGATGTGGAAATAAATGTATAGGGAAAATTTGCAAGTAATTAAATGATGTGTTTGAAGAGCAGTACTCCATCTGCTCATAGCCATTGGTGACAAAACTAGGCCTACCAAAGTTTCACTACAGGTTCATAATAATCAATATCCTATCTGACCAAAAAATAAGTCTGGCTGCACAGGCGACGTGCTATCATTCTCAGAAGTTCACTGAGAACACCTAACTACGATTTATCCAGCGACTATAGCCCTGACCAAACTTCGTCCAATAATTTCAGCCGTAACAACATTCTAGCTTCCAACTGTGACTGTACAGTAGTTCTGATCTGACTGAGCTCTTTTAGTCACTAGACGCTGGAGACCTTACTTACTTTCGTCCGACAGCTCACTTCCGTGCGAAATTTTCGCTCTTCGCGCGATCGAATTCACTTCGATTCGCACGACACCTTTATTCAGGGAAAGTCGGAAAGCACTGACGTTTGATTGTTGATCACCAGAACGTTAGAAGCGTTTTCCAGAATTTCCCGTAGATCCCAATTTGAAAGTTTTCCTACGTTTGTTATTTCCCATTGCCTTGCTTTTTTTCTTCCATGGCTATTGTTTGATTAAAATCGCCATAACTCCAATGAAAAGTCTTTAAATATTAATTGCGATGCCTCGTGGAAATAACAGCAGGGTGCTGGTTTGATTGCAGAACTACAGCAAATGCGCGTGCGTGGGCGTTTCAGGGAACGGAAAGGCTGTCAGTGGGAAATGTTCTTTGTCCAACTGCCCTAATCTGTTGACGGCGGTTATATTTTTTGAAGCTTTGGGAATCTTTGCTTCAGCAATGGTCACAACCCCAGCCATGATTGTTATACTCAGGTAAGATCTTAATGTTTATCCACGAAAAAAAAAACATATAAAAGGCAATTTCTAATGTCAATTGTGCAACCTTAACGGTGGCTACTTGGTGTTGTTTTATGGATGTCAGCAAACAATGATAAAACGAACTGAAGATAAAAAAATCAGAACATGTTAAAACTTTAGTGTTGCGCTGGTGAAGCGTTCTGAGGCATTCAACTCTGTGATATTGGGCACATTGCCACAAAAGTGTAATTTTGGGCAATTTCATGGATTGTAGAGTGTTACGAGAAATCTGAAATAAATCAAACTAATTTCCACAATAAATAAACTCTTTTGGTTGCCTGGATTGGCGTTGCGTAACGATGCTTCTGTAATGATATAGCTGGAGAAGAGAATGGAAAGCTAAGCATTATGTTAAAAATAAAATTGTTTTTTAAGTATCGGCCAACAGAACTCCTAAACATTTTGTATTTGAAAAACCTAAAATCGATTTTAATCCGAAATGCATCCAGTGGCCTAGTTGTTTGCGATCCCAACAAATATCTCACGCTGATTGATGTTTTATTTGCAGTTTTCTGCTGAAAGGAGATAACGCATGATGAAACAAGACCAATTTTAGATTATTCTCCTCCATAAATGTTGCACTTTAGTTGATCTCCACCACTCAAAATCCTGATTATAATTTTTCAATCTTTCAAAATTCCAAAATTTTCAGTATGAAAGGTCATACAATGAAAAATGCCATCTACATGTGCTGATGCAACAACTCGTATGTTTCAGAACAGTGCCACCTGAAGATAAACCGGTGGGAATCGGGGTTAGTACGTTTCTTGTTCGATGTGTTGGCTTCATCCCATCACAGGTTATTTTAGCCGCAATCATCGACACGACTTGCATATACTGGAGTGCAGGAAACTGTGATAAAGGTTTTTGCAAGGTGAGAGTAAAATAATGCGAACCAGATTATGGAACACACTCGTTTGCAAAAATTGACGAAAGCAAGTCATCGTTCGGAAAGTATAATTGGAAAAGATGGCGATTTGGCCTCATATTCTTTTGTTTCTGGTCCGACGTTGTTTCGACTCTGCAATCTCGAAGCATCTTCGAATGAAGGGAGGTGACTGTGAAATGTCACTGGGAAACAGAAATGGTTGTCGACAAATAGACCTTAACGAACAAAACGCAACTTACTTTGAAGTTAAGGCATTGGATCAAAGATTTTATGTCTGTTTTTATTTTTTATTTTTCAGATTTACGATAATTACATGTTTCGGACAAGAATGTTTGGAATGCTGGTGTGTTATCAACTTCCAGCAGTTTTGTCAATTTTCGTGGCCTCCGTTTTCGACTGGAGAGAAAGAGTGAAAAACAAAATTGGATAGTGCACATAAACGTCTTTGAAAGAGTTTGTGATTGCTTCTGCAATTAATGCTATATAGCATTATGAAAAAAGTGAAAAAATAAATTTCAAGAATTTTCTAGAAACACGCATACCAGCTACATCACTTTTTCGTACGATATTTTTATTTGCCAATTGGCTTTAGCGAAGCTGTGATTCGCGTTTCCTTCGTTTATTCAAATAATATTATCCTCGTAGTTTCGCAGTTTCAACTTTAGGCAACATATCCACCACTGCATGTTTGGCAAAATGTTGAATATTTTCAAACGTCAGGATTTCATTCTACTGAGGTAATTAATTAATTCATTCATTCCATCACGCATTCATTCAGTTGAACCTGAAAAAACTTTTGTTCAAATCTGCTCGGAACTGTGCATTCATTGAGTCATTTGAGATCCGCAGCAGGAAAAGGGTAAAAGCCTGCACTAGTAACAAGCCTGGCTGTTCTAAACCCCGAAGCAACAGATATTTAGTTATTTAGTTTTCACCATCAGTGCTACTCAGTACTCTTGACTGACGGTGTCAAATTTTGATCACAAATTGACTTAAGACGAAGAAATTGTGATAGCCAACCACGTTGCTTTCAGGAGTTGGGAGATTGGGGAATTACAGTATTATCTGTCGAAAAAGCTTTGCATACAAGTCCACTTTTTTGTTTTTTTTTGTCGAAAAAGTGCAGTGTCATTTTATAGGCAAAAAGAGATTTTGTAGAGAAAACAAAACATTGAGGTCAAGAAAAATTTTCCTATTTTTTGCAAACGTTGCTGGGACTGGTTTGTCATGTCTCGCAAAACTAGACATGCGATTCTGACAAATTTGAGTCAATGGAGTTTAAGATAAAGTTTGCAGAAAAATTTGAACACGTTAACCTCACTAATGTCCTCACACTTCCTTGCTATCGCATTAATCAGCTGCCAGAAATACAAAATGTGTTACACACAGTGCTTGGCTCGTGATCATCGTTGTGTTGGCGTGTTCCCTGAAATGTTTGAAGCTTTGCATCCATTATTATTAAAGCATCACAACTAGCTTGCTGATATTGACCATTTAAGAGAAAAGCAATGCTTGTCCTGTTCAGAAGATTTCGCCAAACTTAGTCTTTACCAAATGTACGGCCCTGATGATTGTCGTGGCAAGCTCATTGCACATAACCTGGAGTGTTGGTCGGCATCAACAGGAAGACCAGAACAGTGCAGTAATTCCGATGTTCATGCTGGACCACCTGGATTACAAATTTTGATTTTGTGCTGTTCTAGGTTTTCTCATATTTATGTTTGTACTAGGTTTCCAGAATTTGTTTTACCACGTTAAAATATAATGGATGACATGAAACATTTGAATGTCTGTGAATTAAATTTCACACGGCTTGATATAAATTGCTAAAATCAAAACCAAAGTTTTCTTTTGATATGGCGAAATTTTATAGCTGTTTTCCGGAGTCACTTGATAAACGCCTGTAGCGAAGATCTAATTAAAAATGTTTTGCTAACCACTTGTTTGTTTTGCACCAGTCACAAATTACTAGCTGTTATTCAACATTCTGATGATAAAGTGACCTGCATGGTTTGCTAAATTAACGCGTAAAGTTGGAGAAGTCAAAGCGTCAACCTTTGCTTGGCTTACATAGCGGATAGTCCGGAAGTTTAACATGTCTCTTTTATCACGCAAAATTGTTTGCTTTATCACATTTATTATTTGTTTTATGGTGGTGTAATCAAATCTCAAGTGATAATTATAGGGTCTCCATGGGGGAAACAAGCCGGCGTCAAGTCGATTCTTGACTGAAGGTAAAATTTGTTGTGCCCAACAGCATTAACAGGTTGTCTATATCAGGGGTTCCCAACCTTGGGTACATGTACCCCTAGGGGTACATGGTTAACAATGGAAGGGAAAAATATATTTGTATATTATTTATTTACAAATATTTTGTACATATACCAGTGAATATTATTTTCAAAAACCGTTATATGCTTATTGTTAAATATATCTATGTTTAGTCACGATAAAGTATTTTCTCATAGGAAATTTCAGGGGTCCATGCTCATCTGTCGAAATGCTGAAGGGGTACATGGTCAGAAAGGTTGGGAACCCCTGGTTTATATCATCATTATTGTCATAGACCAGTAGCAAGGGATGTTATTTACCAGCTTGAACTTGTTTAAACCGGCTCATATATCTTTTATGTGTGGAAGAATGAGACGCAGCTGAGTGTGACTCAGTTTCCGACACAACTCCGATACAACTACAAAAGATTTGTACTGCTAAAACGTATATATAGAACAATTACATTTCCACCTATGCATAGAATAATAAGAAAAGTTGAAAGCAACTGAAAGTTCCTGGATTTGCAAAAGTGAGTACTCTGATTCAGTGACAGAGCAAACACGCAGCCTTTACAGAAGTGAATGGGGTCGACGCATTTCTCATCGATTATCCCACTGTTGATAATAATAAACTGTTATGCTTGTCATTTACGCATGAAGGAAACTGTTCCAGCAATGAATGAAGCTGTCTTTGGACCTTGCGTTAAAAATCGCGGATGAGCCACTCGGGGAAAACATCAGAAGGTTTAACTGCTGACCGATGCAGAATGTTCAGTTCAGTGAATTCTCAACATTCCTTTCTAAATTGAAACAAACATGATTTTTGGACGTGGACCATTTGCTTCAAGCTTTCAGGGTTGGCCGCAGCATCCTGAAATTATTAAGCAAAATATTACAATACAGCGACACTCTTTGACTGAAATCTATTAGTTTTTCTGCTTCTTTCGAGAAACTAATTGCAGAACATGAGGAATGGTTTCACGGTTTGCCAGATTAAAGACGAATGCGAAAATCCTTTCAACGGAAAGAGTAGCCATTTTTTCATAGAGATTTGCATTTCTAGGAATTTGGTTAGCTTTTTGTGTCCTTTTTATAATTCAGTGAATCGAGACGAAAGCGAGGGTCTGCAATGACTAAAATTTTAACGCGGAAATTGAGTGCAATTTGAAATCAAATTGAAGCCATGCAATTACATCTGCATTACGATAGGTCCATGCGGTTCTACAACTTTGACTTCTCGTTGCAAAAATGCTTTTCCTCGACAGCAGATAAGATTTGTCTTCGTGCAAAGCGCAGTCAGCTTAGTCTCTACCTGGAATGTGAAAGCAGATCGTTTCATGAGAAATCTGGTTTGAACGTCACAGGATGTCAATTTGAAACAATCGCCTTTGACGATTTATCAGAAAGCAGTAAGGGCACACCCTGCTGATGTGCTTTCCGTAGAAAATAGCCGGCGCGTCGCAGCAGCTTGTAGAGAAAATTTGATATCATGCACATCATTAATATCGTCACCCATTCCCTTCAAAAGTTTGTAAATTTTTTTGCCAAACTTGCTCTTTTAAAAAAGAGTAAAAACTAGATGTGCGGCCATTTCCTAAAAATTTTAATAAATCGTCTCGGGACGTTTCGATTTGTTGTTTTCTGTATTCTCTATATTGTAATCAAAATATATTTCCTCTGGTTTTACTGTTTCACAGAATGATAGATATTTCAGCATAGACAATTAATTCTGTCCAATTTCGCAATACAGCTCCTAAGGGGAAGGACGATGTGTTCTAAAAGATCGTGTTTTTTCTTGCTGGTTTCGGTATTATTGTTTTTACGAAAGTAAACGTCAATGCTCTGCGTTCGTGATTTACATTATTTTAAGTTTTTCTTGTTAATCTAATGCTAGTAAGCAACCAGCAATAGCCAGCAAGCTTGTTCTAAACTTTTCTTCTTGCTGATTTAATCAATAAAGCACCGTTGTGTCTTCGGAAAGTAAGGTTGCTTGAAGACAAGCAATCTGTTTGTGCATGGATTTGACACTACTGATTTCAATGAAGCTATTATTCATTACTACCAATCAAAGAAAGACGTCGTTATAGGTAAAGCATAATCATAGGTTTCTTGACTATAGGTTTCAAAATGTCTTTTGACATTTTGATTAACTGTAAGAATATTTAAGGAAGTCTCAGATTACAGCAAATTGGAACCATAGTATAAGCTGCGAAAAATAACGTTTTTTCCTTTTCTTTTATAGAAAGTAAAAAAATTCTTTATTACAACATAGTTTCCACTGATGTTTCATTTATGTACTGTATAACATAGTGTTGATCTTTTGACACATTTCCAGTAACGAAACACTTACCACCGTTTTCGAATTTTTCAGTTTTGTTGAAAGTGTTTTTTTTCTTGGCAAAACATTAAGGAGTTATTACGAAATTGAATGAATAGAAACACATTGTTGGCTTGCCAGTAATTTGAATCCAGTTTATACCTAAAATTCTCCCAAGACTGCATTTTGAATTTTGTCACCGCGTGGGCTGCAGATTTTCACGCCTCAGCATAGTTTAATGCAAAGTAAAGTCGGATGTGTTTTGAAGCCAGGACTTGCATAGGCTACTTTATTTGTTTGAGTAGGGCCTTTCACCTCCTGGTTTCACTACGGGGTCACTTTTTGCTATTTTATTCGCCACACCAAAATGATGCTATACATCTGCTTTGATCAGCTGTCACTCCACCTCTGCGTCCGCTGTGCCTTCCGGGAGTTCTCGAAACAAGGATGATACACTGTCTGCAAAGGCTTTTCTTACGTGTTTATCCGTCAGGGATTCCACCTAATTTGGTAGTACCTCCTGGTCCTGCCATGGCTTGTGTAGGCCATGCTGTTTTTGAAGACCTTAGTTGCAGACAACCAGGTGTTGATTGGTCGATAGTTCTACATCCCATCTGACACGAACCTCCAACACTGAACGGAACAAATAAGTCGAAACTATGCAGAAATCAATGAGTGACCATTGCCCAAAGAATCTGTGAACCAGGTGTACTTTTTGCACATCTCTGAGTTGAAAGAAAGTGTCTCATTTTGCACAGTGCGTTGCTACAGCACAGTTGCAAAAGGAGCCTTAAATTATTATCATTCACGTCAGCATCAACCTGTTGGCCAATCAATCACACTCTTACATACCACAGGCAGTGGCGAAACTAGTACATTGAGCTAGGGGGGTCAAATCGCTGTTGTAGGGGCCCGTGTTAAAACCGTAAAATATATGACGTCATCGTGCTCATTCAACCTTGGTACGACCTTTCTGCAACATTCCTTTCCTTACA
>Ga0210059_1013300_pt1 | contig 12325 bp, 10 predicted proteins | sample Ectturendosymbi2_FD_188042 | JGI IMG/M metagenome (GOLD analysis project Ga0210059, IMG submission 188042) | Ecteinascidia turbinata endosymbiont from Florida, USA - Sample 2 (SPAdes) (version 2) | ecosystem: Host-associated > Tunicates > Ascidians > Unclassified | place: Key West, Florida...
CAGGATCGTCGCTGTTAAAACCGTCTTCTTGACAGCATGGATGGTGTAGAAAAAACTAATTTACATTTTGTAAAGCTTGCCTGTGTTTGAAAAATTGAAGATGCAGTATAAGTACAAAAAAGTATTCAAAGCGCATTTTCCATATGGTTTAGTGCTCTGTTCCCTCCCGAAAGAAGTTTTGCTAATACTCTAGCACAAGAGCATTTTCCCATATAAGCAAACGGATCTTTATGTGCGACTGGTAAATGCACGGGATTTTCGGACAAGCACTTAGATATTAAGTATTAGAATAATTTTAAATTTAATTTCGGATGATTTACTGCTTTTACGGATGTTTATTGGGATCGGTTTAAAAAAATTTAAATCTGATTATCTCTGTCTCTGTTACATATGCTTATGCCCGTTTACTTGGGCGAGCTCTTGTGTAGGCTGTCCAGAACGTGCCTTTGCATCGATTATGCACAACGTTTTTCAGCACATGAATCACTTCAATTAAATACAGAATCATTTCTCTTGTTCTCGTTTTTCAAACACGCTTACTGCTTCCATTTGACTTGGGTCTAAAATTGTTAGCAGCTGCTTGAATGTCAATTTGAATGTCTTGATGTATGTGCAAAAGTGTAAGACCATTCAAGAGGGAAGTTATTCACAGCTGACCTGAAAGACGTTTTGATCCTCTTCAATCCACTGAATGACCTCTGCCAGACATCGTGTGACCGGAAGAGTGCACAGAAGTTTTACAAGAACAGTCATTTTTCAATGCATGGATGTGAAATTGCGAAATGTATGTGCGTAGATCGTGCGATTTGAGCGAAACAAGCAACGAGAGCGTTACAAACCCTAACTTAGGCGCAATAAACCAGATATTTTTAGAAGGCATGACATTTTTGACCAAAATATCTCATTTTGTCCAACACAAACTATTTTGGCCCAACGAAATGTTTCCTCAATACAAGAGTTTTGGAACAGAGTGCAAGTGCAACTTTTAAGTCAAGGTATACCAGAGCAGAGGCTCTCAATGTTTATTCTGTATTTCTCCCTTACCAACACCCGACCTCTTCAGTTCTTTCCTACCACAAAACACAAAAAAGATGATCACCGAAGTGAGTATCACAAAAAAATGAACAAAAATCGACTTTTTATTGCACTGTTAAAAGGATAAAATATTCTTCTGGGCAACGTTTTGAGGCAGAGTTCTTTTTCTTCTAGAACAGAACGAAGCGTCTGTAAAAAGAGACTTTAAATAAAATTTTTCATCTAGATCTAGTTACGTCAAAAGCAATGCCATTCCAACACACTGACGAAGCTTTTTGAATTTATCTGTCTCAAACTAATCAGAAACGCTTTTACAGGAACATTAGAGTTTTAGATACAGCACACCGAAAAAGTCACGTTCTCCGTCTCTTTACAATCCGCAAGACCATTACATTACTACAGCGGATTGGTTGTTATTACAACTCAAATCTATTACTGCGTATGTCAGAAAAATCTAGAAATGCAGCAAAGCCTAAAGTATAATTGTTAGACTACGGGCTAGTAGCTGCTGGTACGCAAGCCAGAAAAAAGTATTATAATGTTAGAAACATCAGACGTGTCGAAGGAAAAAACAATAACGTAGAATCCGACATTTTCCTCCCCAAATCCGCCCTTGGGCAAGTTACCTCTCAGGATTTGAAAAGTCCTTCTTTACTAAAGCAGGTGGCTCCACGTCAAGAACCACTGCTTCAGGTTGTCAGATATTACAGGACATTGGCACGATGGATTTTTATATGCTGCATCTTCGCAGCTTTGATGATTCCACCTCTTCTTGTGACAACATTTCAGAAATGGTGCGAAACTACCAACAAAATTCGCACCGTTCGCACAAACTGGAGAACTGTGTGCAGGTGCGAGCAGCTGAATTGCTTGACGTTTTCTTGTTCACGCTTCACTGACATCCTTCAATTTCTTATTTGGGTACCTCTGGAGAAAATACAGGAAGTCGGACAATGGGAAGCGATTGCGTGCGACGCTCATTTACGTAAACTCCGCAGCACAAACTGTAGTGACCGGTACGTCATCACGCTTCAACAGAATAAACTTTCGTAGCAATTACAGCCAAAGCATTAGGTTAAGGCAGCAGTGTTAATCCATGTCCGCCCACAATTCCTCTGAAAACTTACCTTCACCAATCCTCAGCGCTGAGCGTTGGTTAGGTATAAACACATTTGTAAATTCTTACAGTATTTTTCTACAATATCACAAGATACTGTGCCTTTGGCAATTTAGCTTAAGAACATATTGTATGCAGCATTGTACCTAGGGCCGGATTAAGGGGGGGGCAACGGGAGCAATTGCCCGGGGCCTTCCGCTCCAAGGGGCTCCCCCGTGATGACATTTATTTGTTTCAAATAAAATATTCGTTTGAAAAATTGTCGTGGTTCAAAAGACATACAAGAATACAAACTCTATATTCCGATGTTGCGTTGAGTATCATTAATGATTTCTCTGCAAGTTTGACTTTCTGGCAGTTTTAGTAATCACTACTGAATGTAAATATTTTTGGATTTGTTCAATGCAACTATATTTGAATTTTGCTTGTAACTTTTCCTAATATTCGTTTTTTTGTCATGGGTTTGCCTATTCGTGCATCACGCCTACTGCACAAATGTCGCGAAAACGATACTATTTGCGTACTTAAGCAGCAAAGCTAGTTCTGCTGTGGTTGCTGTTTAGTATCAATGATTCCGTAATTTCTTTGTGCGGTCTGAAGGTAGCCGCTGACCTTTGTTTCGTCATAAAGGGCAACGTATGGTACAAACGCACTTTTCCTCCGATGGCTACTATTCTTGCGTTACATCATAAACATATGAAGCTAGTCAAGCCATTTACTCCACATGTTATTGCGTGGTCCGTCAGAGAAGGTTTTTGATCAGTCGATTTGTAGAACGAAAGAGCGGAAAACGAGATTGCAGTGTTTAGCTAACGCAGTGTTTCCCAATCTTTCTTGAGTAGCGCCCCCTTTTCTGACAAACAAATTTCTATCGCCCCCCTACCATGCCTAGCACACATATCAACACAATCTTTTCGTATTTTATATTTGGTATGTTTGAAAATGATTAAAACAAGAATGAACGCAAAGATGCATTTCACTACACAACTTAATTTAGTAAATTAGCTCATTTAGCAGTTGGAAACTGTTAGAGTTCATGATCTGGAAACTGTTTGAGTTCATGACAGTCTCGATTTCGTTTGAACAGCATTAAACTTGGACAAGAAGGTGGAGATTGCTGATTTGGCTTTAAACTGGGTTAACATCATTCCCGTGCAATTGCAAATTAACTTCATTGAACTTCGTGAAGATATCTGTGGACTGTGACAGCCAAGATACTGAATCTGTGACACCCTTTAACAGCCACCTTCTGTGTGCAGCAACAGGCGTACAAACCCTCTTCATCGTTATTCGAGTGCAGCACATTGCCTAAACTTATCAGAACACGTCTAAACCCTTTGGTATCCTTTGATTGTGCAGGAGTGCAGGATTGACTTTAATCTGCAGATTTATAAAAAGTGTTTGAACTTAACCGTGACACTCGCAGTCGTCCACTGGCATTACCATCTCTCTCTCGCTGGATTTCCTTGGCGCTGCTCAAGCTAAAGTGCGTTCTGAAACACACGTTTGTTTTCCGGAATCTTTTCGGTTCCCATTAGGTAACTTATTCTTGTTGGCACCTAACACTATTTGTAGAATAGTTAAAATTGCCTTTCTGCTTTCGAATTGAACTCGTAAAGGTTATTATGATATTTGTCATCATTAAACCACTCCATCCCAAATTAGCTCACGCTTTTGGTTACAGGCTGATTCTAAGCGTGCATTCTCACACCTGACCAGTGATATTCAATGTAACAAAACGGGCATTATTGAAGTAGCAGTTTACCCGTGTCAAGAAGTACAGCTGACGAAAATTCCAACCATAATCATTTCATTATAGAGGAGGACTGTTTTACTGTGCGCCTTACCTTTAGTGATGGAAACTGCAGTTCATCAATTTATCTCCTAGAATTTCACCTCTGTTTTGTTTCCAAAACGCTAAGTTTCTGTTTACAAATTACATGCATACATGTTTGTTGGTCATACTGTTTTTATGACATTTGGTCACTCAAAGTTAGTAAGACAACATAAATGTAATTATTAACTGGGTTTCCTATCGCCCGCCAACCGCCCATTTCTGCTTCACCACCCCCCTTGAGTTCCCACCGCCCCCAAGGGGCAGTACCGCCCACTTCTGGGAACCACTGAGCTAACGCGATGCCGAGGCTGTAATGCCATCAGCAGCTAAAAACGGCAACGTTACTAAGGAGAAAAAACGCAAGAATCTGGCAGTGTTAGCTAAAACGCTGCGACTGAAACGTTTTTTTCCAGCAAAGCTTTTAAGCAGCACCGTTAAAAAAGTGGCGTTAACCAGAGCACCTGAAAATGAAGGTGAAAATCAAGATATTAGCTTGGAAACAACTTTCATGCTCAGACTGGCTGGTCATATTGACATATTATTTTTCCGGTGTTTTTATTTGCAATCTTTAGTTTCTGTTTACTGATCGGGTTAATGTGGTTTCTTGTCGAGTCACTTTCTAGCCTGTGGAAATATTTTGTCTTAGTAAGATAATACACTGTAGTGTTTATATCGTAAACTCTCTTCTCACATCTAATTGTATGTGCAGTTGAGTATCGTATTTATTCGATTGTAAGCCGCGTCTTACAAAGTTTTTTCATCATTTCATACTTCTTATAATCACGGGCGGCTTACATTTTTTATTTCTTTACTTTATCGAAACGTATAGATGACGCTCAGTCTTTCCTTGGCAACGTTTTGTCGACCAAACTCTTTTTCGCATTCGATTTTCTTCAGCATCAAGTGCACATCCGTCACAGGAGGGATTATGACAAACAGAAGGCAGTTGTAGTGGTGTAAGCATCATCAATATCCGGGTTGCCAATTAACGCGTAACGCACGAGTACGCGAACGTCGCGAATGCATCTCAGAGGGCTAGGTAACCTATGTTCAATAGCGGCTTACAAGGCTTAGAATCAAGGGCAGCTTACAATAATATTTAACACCATTTCGTGCGGCTTACAATCAAAGGCGGCTAACAATTGAGTTAATACGGCAGGCACATATAATCGACTACTGGAAAAAGCAAATGAGAACGTTGCGAATCAGCAAAAAAAATTTTACAAACGATGACGTCATGAAATACGTCATAGGGGCCCTCCAGTGAAAACTAACCCGGGCCCCTCTACCCTTTAATCCGGCTCTGACTGTACCCACGCTACACCCAGTTTTACTTTGTTCCTTAGGTATGATGACAGTACGTGCAACTGCAGCCACAGCAACAACAAAAGGAGAAGTTGAAAAAAGAAAAACGCGTTGATACATTCGATTTGTGCTGGGCCATTGACTTTGTCGTGGAGATCTAGGATAAATATCTCTGTTTCAGTTAAGCAAGAAGTTCAGATCATTTATCTGATTAAATCAAAACCGCCATATTCCAAACAAACTCCTTATTATACCGAAATACATACGGACAGTTGTAACATATTGGAAATGAGTCTTATGCATTTGCATGTAACAAAAGATACTTCTAAATGAACGCCCACGTCAGGCGCGCAACCAGGGGGGGGCATTTGCCTCCCCCGAAATTTATAGCAATTTTGACATTTGCAGAAACTTTCAAAGAAGAAAGATTAAATTTTGTATTCTAATCATTTTTAAGAAGTCTTATTGGAATTTTTCTTTGTCCTAATGGTAAATTATCTCCTTACAAGATTTATCTTGAGACAACGTTTTCTGATCGAAAATTTCGTAAATAATTGGTAGCTAACCACAAATATGCAGGAAGTGTCAAAACTTGGGAGATAGTTTAAATGGTCGTATTTCTAAGGCATTTTTTACCTATTTGTCCGTGTACTATTTTTTCTTTAGACAGGCCTCAATTTGCCTTCATGAAACTTTATAACATTAGGATTAGGGTACTGTTGAACCGCGCAAATTGCTGAAACTTTCAAATTGATTAGAGAAATCTTGACATAACAGCTAGTTCCTCGTGAAACCTCTTGTTCTTCTACGACCTTTTGATTATTTTTGTTAGAGGCAAAGCGGACGTAGTACATTTCTTTAAAAATGTTTTTTAGCTGCATTTTCCGTTCGAAACGTGATAGTTTTTAACTAAATTTAGCGTGAGGACTGTTTCACGTTTTAGTGTCTTTCTGGGTTGATCCCAGTACCACGGCTTGGGAAAAAGGTTTAGTAAAGTATCATATGAGTGCTAGTCAAGTGTTGAACGCACCTACCTACTAGACCACATTGGCTCCAAATGATGCTCTACAAGACTCTAACTTTTGCAACCAGTGCAAGCTCTGAAAGCTCATAGCCTTAAAGGTGCTTCTAAAAACTTTCACACAACTCATGGACGCCAGAAAATTCCGTTTTGCCCCAAACACACCTGATCCGTTATGCGCCAATTACACAAGACAACTGATGTGTTTTTTTTTGACCGAAATCATGGGTGGCGGAACCTTTTTCAAAGTGGGGGGGCACATGTACACGTCAAAAAACTATAGAAAATTTTTGTAGTTTGGATTGGCAACTGTGATGTCACAAGCATTGAAATATGACGTCATTACCTATTCACCATATGAAGGTAAAATTACACTATTTTAGACAAAATTACATCACTATGATAACGTATCGGTGAACCACCTGAAATTCAAATAGACTGTTACAGGGGCGACCCAGGTCGACGTCACTCGGGCTCATACGATTTATTCTGACTGAATAAAACCGTTCGACGTTTGCGTCACTGAAATTTCTATTTGCTTTCATTCTGGCTGGCATTATCCTTGCTCTGTGACCAGGGCCGGCGCAAGATCCATTTTCAGCTCCCCCTCATAGTTTATGACGTCATACGATTCAACCTTGGCAGGACCTTTTTGCAAATTGCCCACCGACTCCACATGGTAGACGTAAACAGATACATTCTCTTTGCACATCCTAAAATTACCGGTTGGACCTAGGCAAGGTCCATTCCAGCACCACTTCCCCGAAAAAGACCCTTTCAAGGACGGTGTTTCTTCATCAAACTGATTTATTAGATGCATGCCGCGTTTAATTGAACACCACATTCATCAAAATATTATCTAAACTAGCATCAGCCGTTACAGTATTCACATAAACAAAAATTCTAGCATATGCCTCTGAAAACCTTTTTACAATCTGGTGTCGTAACAATCGACGACATTCCGCATACGCAACAAACCTCTGACATTCGTGAAATTTCATAAAATTTTGTGCAAGAAAATTGCTACTGTCACAAATAGTCTTAAAATTTATATTTAATTATAAAGTATTTTCCACAAAATTATATGCGCAGGAAATGTTTGGGTCACGAGATTTCAGAACTATTTTTTAGGGTCGCGCAAAAAAGATTTTGCGGACCCCTTAGCTAGTCTACTAATGTTAACAATGCTGTCGTTTCGACAGTGTTTTTTAACTGTGATTACACTGGATGGCTGAAACATGATGTAGTGAAGACATCGACATAAACGTACTCCATTGCATGGATGAAATTTATACCAAACTGCGACATAACTTGCCTAGTATATGTGAAATTGAAATTAAGAGGAAGAATATTAGCCCTTCTTGCAGCAAATCTGAAATAGTGCCATACCTCTATCTTCTCATAAACTGCGTGAACGTATGTTTCGTTCACTTCCATCATGTTCATTATCTTTTCTTGGTGTGCGGTCGTCACTTTCTGAACCACATGGTTATATTTTTTGTCCTTTGTGGCGTCCCTTTGGCCCAGTTCCCAAGGCAGCCGCCTAGTTCGCCTAATGGTAGCGTCGGCTCTGTCTGTGTCGTTTGTTACGTAACAATAATTGAGTTCTCATACTCTCACACAGTTTCTTATACATATACAAATCCATTGCTTCAAAAAACATTCAGTCCAGGGGCGTAACGAGGTTAGATGGCGCCCGGGGCAAAAAACAAGTTTGGCGCCCCCGTGGTCGAACAGGCACCCCCATGGTCGAAGTTTGGCGCCCCCATGGTGGAACCTGAGCTCATTCGATAGTAAATTTGCTGTATTGAAGAAAGTACTTGTGACATTGTTGGGACTTTTCGGCGGCTCCCGCAGTAATTCGGCGCCCCCACAGTGAATTGGCGCCCGGGGAATTGTGCCCCCTTTGCCCCCCCTCGTTACGCCCCTGATTCAGTCTGATGTGAATTGTTTTAAAAAATACTTAATTCCAGATGGCAGCTCGGGCTCTCATGGATGAGCCCGAGTAAAGCGCGAGGATACGAAGTCGAGGGAACGCCTATTACGATCGATATTGTTTTATTCAAGTCACCTGCAACCAGGTATGTAGCCCGCTTGGGACACCAAGGGGGCAAAGATATTTCTGAGGGGTCCCACATTTTTTAAACTATGTACAACATATTTTTCAGGGGGCTTTCGCCCCCCTGGATACGGACCTGCCTGCAACATGAACGCGAAAGGCCAGACATTGAACGAAAATATAAGAACAGTGACAAGGCCAAAGAAAAGAGCCCGAGTTAACAACTTAGTGAAGTGGGACCGTGGGTGGTGTCATAAACATACAAAGCAAGTAAGCTTGCGTTCTCCAATATAAATCGTAACCGAAGACAGCCTCAAAATCACAACTTTTCCACATCTTGAACACAGAAGTAATATGACCGAATACTCATTCTACAACTTCATTAGATACCGGAATGCAAAGACAAGACAAAGCTTATGTAGCAAGTTGTCTGTAAGGATGCCAATTGTGTTGCCAATGCAAAAATAAAATATAGCTATTTAGTGTTGCCAATGCAAAAACAAAAATACAATTGAAACTGATCTGTCAAGTATTTCATTTTGCGTATATCAGCAAAATTTCACTATTTAAAATGGTGTTAAAATGCTTGAAATTACGCCAATTTTTAATGGTATGGCACGAATTTTTCCTACATACAAGCATTGGTGTCGGAAGTGGGACAGGAATTTGAAAATTTCAGCAAAAAAGGCTGTTTTCTTAGTTTGGAGTGGTAAAAAACAAATTTCACCACTTTTGGCCCCCCGTAAAAAAACGGTTGCAAAAATCCACTAGCCCCCACCTGAAAAAATCCTTCCGACGCCCAAGAACAACAGTATGAAAAGTTACAACATTTTGTGTAAAAAATGTGTTGTATTACACCAGGGGTCGGCAACCGTTTGGTAAATGCGTGCCGATTTAACGTTCCACGCCATTCAGTGTGCCAACCACATCCGTTTTTTATACAAGTCAAGGTCAATAATACTTCATTTGAATCAAAACAAAATCGATATGTAAAACATGGGACTTCTGCGTGCCATTAGGAACTGCTTGGCGTGCCAAGCATGGCACGCGTGCCGTAGTTTGCCGACCCCTGTATTACACCATGTGGCAACACTGTTCAACAAAATCAATGCGGTAGGCAAGCCGTAGCAGGGTGACAGACTGTGTACGGTGTATTCTGCCAAACAATTACAAAATCCTGCAAAATTGCAAGTAATATATTACAAATAATATTTCCAAAATACTGCCTAAATTCTGCAAACTTTTTTCATTCAACGATTTACTTTTAACAATGGACCCAATACTAATTGTGTTACTTAAACTTATTTAGACAAAATTCGAAATTTAAAAGTGGAGCGGCCAGGCCCCCCCAGAAATAAAAGTGGGGTGGCCTATGCCCATGTGGCCCCCCGGTTCCGCCACCTATGGCCGAAATGGTAGCATTCAAAGATCCCCTCACCCTGACATAGGCTATCCCTCAAGTTTGGGAGCTTCATTTGTGATAGAAATTCAAACACATGCCAGAAGAATAGAGCTAGCACGAATTTGCTAAACAAGAAAATTAAGCAGGATTACTACTGTAGTAACCTATACATCTGTCACACTAAAGCCATGACTACACTAGTTGAGTACGGAACCAGGTGTTTGTATGAGGATACTAATTCTTACTCTGTCCTGGTCGTTCGGTCTGCATCTTGATTAAAACTGAAAAGTTCTCATTTTAAGAAATGTTGCGAAGAGAACTTTTATCTGTGTGTCAGGATTATGCAGAATCGCATGGAAATATTTTCAACTGCAGAAGAACTGTTGGTACGACATTTAAGGCTAAAAGTGCAAAAAGCACAGTCACCCCATTACTGAAAAATGGGTGGTAACAATCTAAAATTTGTTAACCACTACAAATATCTGGGAACTGTACTCAGTACTGAATACTGAGCTCTCAGATGACAAAGACATTCAGAGACAACTGCGATAAAAATATTGTGCAGCAAACAAGTTGCGAGCCTCTTTTTCCCGATGTTCAAATGCAGTCAAAAATGTACTTTTTCGTTCCTTTTGTACGCCCATGTATGCATCACAAATATGGTGGAATTTCAGAAAGTCATGCATGCAAAGATTGCGTGTGGCCTATAATTTTGGATACAGAGCTTTATACACCCTGCCCTGGAGAGCAAGTGTTAGTAGTCATGACTCATCAGGTTCATTGTAACATTCCTACATTTGAGGCATTATTAAGAAAAAATAGGTAGGCTACTTGTTTCTCGAAAGATGCAGAAGGTCTAATAACGTATGGTTGCCTGATTTGACGCAGTCAGATCGTTTATATTCGTCCTTATTCTTTGAACACTACAACCGTATTTTACTTTGTGACTGACTGCTCGAACATTGCAGTGTTTGTTCGTTTGGGGGTGTGCATGTCACAATGCATTCGTACCAGTTTAGGAATTAGCGTCCCACTCTGCAGTAGTGTTGTACCAAGTGAACAAATAGTGTTAAGAATGCATCTGTAAACCTGAGGCTCGGCCTCCAACGCCGTTACAAAACGTTCTGTTAAGTAAGTTTCTGTAGCCCGGTGTCAAGCGAAATTTCTGACCTTTGCGAAATTTCTGACCTGTTATTTTTGTCAGTTAGTTTGCTTCTCAGAGTAACGGAATGAAGTTTGGCGATTACTTTTTGATGTGTGTTGTGTAAATTAAAACTTTTTGGTTAGATGTCAGATACCCACAACAAGCTACACTACGGGAATAAGTAAAGCCAGTGAAAAATATTGGACTTAATCTTTGACTTCAATTATTTTTTCTTTTTATAACTATAACATAAATCCAAACTCGCAACACTTACCTAAAAACCAAATCCTAAGCCCTAATCATCAGTTTTCTCAGCGTATTTTATATGTAGAATGTTGCTCTGTGTATGCGCATATGGCGTGAAGTCAGAAATTTCGCTTGTCACTGGTGATTCAGCCTGCAACGCTGTTGTAAAACGTTCTGTTTTCATTAACCGGCGTTGTGCAGAATGTGTGTGTTTGTATACTATGAACTTCATGTCTGCGGGCAAAAATACTTTATTATTATATGCGACCGTTTGCGAAAAAGTTGTACCGTGGCTGAATAAGTACGATGACGTCATCGAATGAAATTTCATGAAAATTCCCCCCCGAAATGAAGAGCTGGTTGCGCCCCTGCCCACAGTTATTCCAGTTGGCATAACGAGATGTCAATTGGTAATCAAAAAGAAGTTTCTCCCTCTTATAAATTTTAGTGTTCATTCCTCGCATTTACCGAGAAGATTGTGTTGTCCAAGAGACGTAACTCACGGTGGTAGTTTGATGCTTATGTTTGAAAGGTAGTCTCTGTGCGGAGTTGTCCTAAAATTTTCGAGGATGAGATAAGTGGATTAATTTTTACGCAGCTCTTCTGTTTTTATTGTAAGCATAAGCGTACGGGAAGGCATTTTACTGGGGGGGCGGAAAAAATTTGCCCTGAAAATAACAATTTGCCCTAAAAATAAACAGTATGCCCCGAAACTAACTTTTTTAATTTAATCCGAATTGGGCCTGAAACCCCTTGTAAAGCTGTTCTATATAGTTGAATTCGTTTATAACCGCTTCGTATGTAACGTCAATTCGCCTATAACGTTGCATTTTGTTCGGGGCCGATGCCATCTTCTACATCAGCGGTTCCCATACATTACCCGTCCGTGTACCCCTTCAGCATTTCGATAGATGAGCGTGTACCCCTAAACATGGGCGCCGGAGGGATTTTTTCCAGGAAGGAGCCAATAGTGGATTTTCCAGGGGTGGGCCAAAAATATTTTTGCATGGGCGGCCAAAAGTGGCAAAATGACATTTTCGCCACTCGAAACTAAGAAAACAACCTTTTTTTGCAAAAATTGATGGGAAAATGTCAAATTTCAAAATCTTGGTGCGGCCTTGGCCTCCACTTCCGAAGCCCATGCCCCTGAAACTTCTTA
>Ga0210059_1013301_pt1 | contig 12324 bp, 9 predicted proteins | sample Ectturendosymbi2_FD_188042 | JGI IMG/M metagenome (GOLD analysis project Ga0210059, IMG submission 188042) | Ecteinascidia turbinata endosymbiont from Florida, USA - Sample 2 (SPAdes) (version 2) | ecosystem: Host-associated > Tunicates > Ascidians > Unclassified | place: Key West, Florida...
GCAACTTTTTCGATTTTTGCATGTTACTTTTCGCAACTTTTTCGATTTTTGCATGCAAAATAGGTTGTTTCAAGTCTTTCACAGTCAAATGTGCGCATAAATGCAACTTACAGCGCATAAATGCAACTTTCACTGAAAATAAATGCAACTTTCTCGCTTTGTTACTGCAACAAAAACTTGCCCTACTAATAACTAATGAAAAAGAATACAAATGAAAATGGTGTAGGAACCTGTGAAGAACAGTTGTCATTAGTCAATGTGGTGGTCATTTTTACTTGTGAATCTAGGGGTGAAAGGAAAACACTGTGCCATTGCATTTGGGAACCCCCAGATCTTTATCTGGGCACCCTTTTAACACTTTTGTTACCAGGTAATTTCCCGCAGTGATATCCAGGTTACTGGGTAGTTTTGGCGGGAAATTCATATCCCAGAAGGTGCACACCGCTAGAGATTTTCCACCTGTAGGCTGAAATGGTACACATGGCAAAGGTTTTGTTGCCTTTACACTGGTAAATAGCCAACATATCAAATCATTTCCAAAACATTTTAGGCTACATACCACTACAAGCCTGGGCTACATGTCACTGCAACTACCAGTGCCATTATTTTGGCAAAAGTTGCACTTCATTAGAAGCACTTTTTGAGACAATAAAAGCAGTTGTCACTGGCATAAATGAAGTAAACTTTATCAATGTGCCTAAGTGTACTTACATAAACGTTTCTAATACATTATTTTTTAGCATTTGGCAGCATATCAAAGCACTTCCATTGCTCAAAATCACAGTCAATGCTGCAGGATCCTGGACCTGCCTACGTGGACCAACTAAGAACCATGTTTACAAACAGCCTTTGAATTGCACAGAGTTTGGATTCTCATTCCAAGACCTAATATTATTTAAAGTCAGTCTAGGGCCACATTTTTAGACCCTTTCCAGGTGAAAAACATTACAACCAGTGCGCCAAAACATGATTATTAGTAAAAACATTAATTTGCGTAGACCAAGAACTGCTGCATAGAATCCTTCCTACGTTGTTCTATATACATCAAGAGCAAAAGTGTTAAGAACACTGGCTTAGAGGCTGACCTTGCTGCTGTTGGTGTTGTGATACTCTGGCTTAGCATTTTGCTATTGTTTTGTAGGTACAGTTACAGCAATATGCTTATTGCAGGTGTTCTAGTACAATCAACTAAAGGAGGGCCAGCCATATATGGCCAAACCAATTCAACACTTCGGTTGTTGGGATCAGGGTTTAATACAACCGGTGCTCGAATTGTTCTAGTAGAGGAAGAACTGCAATTGAATGATGACTGCGATGATTTCAAAGATACTGATCCGTTTTACCTTAACCCTGAAAGTGACAGTGTGGCAATGGTATCTGTTGTTGTTGCTTTGCCTGCTGGTGTTAGTGAGAAAACATACTACTTTTGTATTAAATCTGATGATGACCTACATTACATGCACCAAGGCACCAGCAAGTGGTTGACTTTGGCAGTGAGAAAGCCTCCAGCTACCACCATGTTACCACTTCCTTTGCAGGTCATTACCTTGTTCTTTAGCTTTACTCCTGTTTGTTTTAGTAAGTGGAATAAACTTTATATAAAGTGGGCTTGTGTTTTAGTATTATCTATGGTTCTGCGTATTTGTGAAGAAATGTTTTTGCATTTTGTTACAGTAGTACAACACTTTTGAATTATTGCTCATAGTTCATTTTATAGATATTTAAATTGCGATGAAATAGATGATTTTGCTCATGTGTGGAATGTTCGATGAAGGTCAAAATTACCCATCTCTTAAAATTTTTTAAAACCTGTTAGTTACAGCACTTGTTATGTTTCATGCCATTAGATGACTTAGTGCAATTAACTTGTTTTTAGATTTCACTCATCGCTATCTTGCTCATAATGTCTGGGCTTTTTTCGGGTCTAAATTTGGGTCTTATGTCCTTGGACCCTATGGAACTTCAGATAGTTATGAAATCTGGTTCAAAATCTGAACAGAAATATGCCTCAAAAATATATCCAATTCGTAGAAAAGGCAATTTTCTTCTGTGTACATTGCTGTTGGGGAATGTTCTGGTAAACAACACTTTGACAATTCTTTTGGAAAACCTCACATCAGGAATCTGGGCTGTAATAGGATCAACAGCAGGTATTTATATTGAATTTTACATTAGCAAGTATGAAACTTTATTTGGTATATGTTCTTGCTAGTCTCAGCCATGTTTTTGTGTCAAATCTAAGTCATTATGAATATGAAGCTACAGAGATAAATTGCATGCATAAAAGATATGCCCTTGTATGCCAGCTGTATCACTCCAGTATAGCTGAGCTGTTTGTATATCTTCCTAAAATTTTGCATTAACACGTTGGGAGCTGGATGAGTATAATATACTTTGAAATCATGCATTGAGACACTATTTTTGTGCCATTTTGCAACTCCATAACTCACCAGTTGATTGTGCTAAAGAACTGTCCAAACCCTCAAAAGACTTGGAAAATCTTCAGTTTGCAATGAAAAAAATTTTAGGCTTTGAGTTTCAGGTTTTTGTGGGTTGCATCATCAGTGGGGTAGGTTGAGGCCTTTTTGGCCAAGGTTATTGGGCCCTGGGCCCCAACCGCAAAAGGGAATTATTTTGCTCAAGTTTTTAGTGGATACTAGGCTAAAATCTGAGTCTTTTGGGCCTTTGATTGGCTTTCTAAGGTTTTTAGTTCAAAATTCAGCATAATATTACCAATGTTTGGTAAAATTACTAATTTTGTGCTTTATTGGCCATAACTTTGAACCAGTAGCCAGTCAAAACCTAACAGACTTGGCTTTTAGCCTAGTTTGCACTAAAAACTTGAGCAAAATACTTCTCTCTTGTGGTTGGGGCCCAGGCCTGGTAACCTTCTGCCAAAAAGCCTAAACCTACCCCATATGACGTTAGCCACAAAAAAACAAAACCTAAAAACTTTTTTCATTGTAAACTAGAAGACTCATCTAGTATTTTAAGGGTTTCAACAGCTCTCTAGCACAATTGACTGGCGAGTTATGGAGTTGCAAAGACTATTAAAGTGAAATTTGACTGACCCCAAAGGTGTTAATGTCATGGCAAATTGCCCAACGATGACATGCACCTCTCACTGACTTTGTTGCATTTCCAATTTCATTACACTTGAATGAGGTTAGTGATCCTCTGCTTGAGTTGCATAAATCTAGTGGAGTCTTAACGAAATGTAGTAGCTTCACCAGTTGTGGTTGGCTGATGGCTTTTACAGTTATTGGTTTAGTCGATTTGTGCTACTTGGGGCCAGTCATCATGATTATTTTATCTTTTTTTAGCTAATCGCAGAAAATATCATTGTAGTGTTGTTGAAAACATTACAACTAAGTTGGCAGGTTGCATGAATTCTTGACTAGATATGAGATATAATGCAATGGAATCACAAATATGAAGACTCCAACACTTATGTTGAGTAGAGATACACCTATATATCGGTATCGACCAAAACAACTTATTTTATCGGCTGCAGTAGGTGTTGACAAAATGCTGTTATATTCCTCACGTATGCAGACAACTTGCGTAAGAAAAGACAATGAACTAAGCCAAGACAGTTATCTTGCAGCAACGACGCTAGCAGGTGTGTTTTCTTAAACAAGCAGACAACGAACCACGGAGCACATGTCAGCCGTCACAGCTGAAACAAAAGCATCATCATTAACCAGATTAATTAAAACTCAGAACAAAATATTGAAATTGCTGCAATTTGAAAAATTTTAGTTCATAAATCCTGATTTTTAAAGTTTTTGCAAAAAAGGTAAGGCATAGAATATATTGTATTTTTTGATAATGAAGCAGAAAACAAGATTTAAAAATTTTGGAAATATCAGCTATCGCTCCATGAGTGGCTAATAATATTGGTATCGGCCCCAAAAAAGCCATATCGGTCGATGTCTAATATTGAGATTGAAAATGATTTTTGTTACAAAATTATAAACTGCTTCTCTCAACTATGGGTTTTATTCCTTTCAGGTCAAAAGGAAATCACAACCAAATGCTGCAATGAAATAGATATTAACAACCTATTATGCCACATATGAGATGGCAAATTATTTTGAAGTCTTGTATATTATTGTCGTGCAATGCTTCTACAAACCAGTTTACAACTTAAGGCATTTTTTGTAAATATTGGCATGTGTTTGTCCATGTCTTCAGAAAGTTTTTTGTCTTCCTTTTAGATATACTGTCTCACTGCAAGATGAAGTTTAACATATTTAGCTGAAATGTGTGTAACCTTTAGTAAAATAATCTGAAGGTTTTTGTTTTCAGATAAGTTCAAAATTTTAAAATAATTTGGTTATTTCATACTCTCCCTTAAACTGGTTGAAAAAGTTGTATTGATGTCTTTGATCATTTGCAGGTTTTTTTTATAGTTTGTGTGGCAATACCTAAAGCACTCTCAAAAATATAGCTTATTTGTACCATTGCAAAACTTATAATTATGAAAATTTCAAGGTTGTGGAGATGCAAATAAAGATTGTGTTGAATGTTACGGCTTCTAAAGATGCAACGATCTACAGTGCAAAATTGTGTGTGTGCTTATGCTAAGTAGTAAATTGTCAAGCTTTCCAGAGTCTTCATTGAACTCTTTAACTTGTTGTAAAAACTCTTCTGTAAATCCAGAATGTTTTTTGTGGAGCTTAGAACCTGCAGTGAACAATACTGCTACAATATTGAACATGAACAATCCAGAAAATTGCAGTAAAGCAAGCAGAAACAGAATTTTGTAAAATAATTTTAATGTGAAATACAGTGCATTGTAAAATGTAACATATAACAGATTTGAATTAAAGGCCTATTGCAGAACATAACATTATTCCAACTTTGTTGTGTGATGAGTTAACATGTTGTTGAATATTGGGTGTGATGTGGTTTTAGCTCATAAGGCTGGATTAAAAAATGCTTGTTGATGTGGCTAAAATTCTTAACAATTTCAGTCACTACTTATAAAAGGTTAAGCACTACACAAGGAATCCTGTGAAACTTTTTTCACCAGAATTGCTTAACACTGAATTGATAGCTATGTGTATAGCAAATACTAATTTTTTGTGCATTGGAGACCTGTTGTTTTGTTTAAGTAATTTTTCAGCCTTCAGCAAAGTGATGTCACTTTATTTCCAATGTTTTATTTATTGGCTCTTACCAAGGTATTGGTCATTTTGAGACCACTACAATTGTCATTTGTAGGTATTGTTGTGTTTGGTGAAATTGTTCCTCAAGCAATCTGCTCGCGATATGGCTTGCATGTTGGTGCATACACCATCTGGTTGACGAAGCTGTTCATGGTGATAACTTTCATCGTTTCATACCCTATCAGCCTTATTTTGGATCGCATACTTGGCAAGGAAATTGGTACAATCTACAACAGAAAAAAACTTCTGGAGATGTTAAAAGTTGGTTTAATATTTTATGTACAATCTGGTAGCTAGAAGTTGGAAATTCTCATATGTACTATGCTGACATATGTCTTAATTTGAAGGCACATGCTTAGAGACTATTTGAGCACTGGGGATTACCATTAGATTTTGTCCTCTATCTTAGAAGTAGTGAATACACTCAGTTAGTCTGTAATCACATCTGAGCAGTTTCAAGCACAGTACCTGGATTTTACTTTAACTTACCTGAATTAATTCCAAGGCACACACAAACTGATATGAGTGTTAGTCACGCTGCTAGTTTAGTTAAGTCATTTATTGTGTTATTTTCACTTCAACTTCTTAATTCTTTTTTCGATATGCTTAACACTTTGAGAACCGGCGTACGATATATTCGTACTTCGATTTCGACCTAAAAAACAGCAGTTTTCGGTTGCCTTACCAACGCCCTAGCTCCTCCGCCGATTGCGCTAGAGAGCTGTTCAAGGGCTCAAATGGATCAGCCAGTCTAGTAGATTGTACTCAAAAAAATTTTTTTTGGTTGGGGGTGCGGATTTTTTGTGACTGACGTCATAAGTGAAGTAGTTTTTGGGTCATTTTGGCTCATGTTGTCTGGCCTAGGGCCCAACTGCTAGGCCAAAGTGTTTTGCTGAAGTTTTCATTGGAAACTAGGCTTGAGTCTTTTGAGCCTTTGATTGACTTTCTAGCGTTTCTGGTTCAAAAGTTATGATCTAAAATAAACAAATTAACTAATTAGCTAATTAGTCAAATATTTTTACTAACTTACGTCACAACTTTTGAACCCGAAACCGTAACACGTCATCCAAAGTATCAAAAGACTCGGATTATAGCCTAGTTTCCAGTAAAAACTTCAGCGAAATACTACCACCTAACGGTTGGTAGGGCCCCCCCACCTAAAGGGCTAGGCAAAGTGGGCCAAGGTGGCCTAAAAGGCCTCTACTTATAATGTCACTCACAAAAAACCCGCACCCCCAGGCAAAAAATTGTTTTTTCGAGTGCAGACTAGAAGACTTGCCACGCCTTTTAAGACTTTTACTGGGTCTGTGGAGCATACCGGACCAGAGAAATTCCCGCGCAAAGCCATTTGCGTTTAGGCGTTTTTTTTCAAAAATCCCTGAAAGCAGCTGGACGCCAAAGAGTTGAGAAGCCAATGAATTAATCTTTTTTTAAAAATCATGTATAATTTTTGTTGAGTAATACGTATTAATTTTCAACTTGTGGACTCAAATAAACCAGTTGTGTGTATTGGTAAGTTTTCTAGGTGGCAGCATCATTTACATAATGTTACGTTTCTGACATGGTGCCTATTAATCATTATAATAATTTATAAAAATTTAAGTTTCATGTTCATAGATTAGGTTTGATAATGATTGCTTTTTAGCTTGAATTAGATGTTATCATAAATTGTTATCTACAAAACTGCTCCCCAAGAAAAACTACTCAAAAACATGGTTAAACATTTTGAACGGTGAAACCACATTTTTGCAGGTATGTTTAATATGGAGGATGAATTATATTTTTAATGTACAATATGTATCACTGATTTATAGGGTCTAACCAAGTTGGTAAGTAAGCTAGAAATACAAATGTTTGTGTACTGTTTTTGCAGATTGCATGGTTATGCATATATGAGAGTAATTATAACAATGCAGTGATTTTTGTGTTGCATTCTCAATTGCGTTATCACTAGTGATTTACATTTAAAATATATATTTCTTCAATTTAAAACTAATGTTAGAAGTTGCTATGAAGTTTATCAGTGGTTGAACTAAAAACAAATTATACATTTATTAAATTTTTGCTTTCAATTGTGATAAACTGTTGAAGTCTCCAACTTTCACCAATGCCCAGTGTGTATGTAAAATTGAAAAAATTTCCATCAAACAAGTACAACTGATTGTGTTGTCACTTCATAAAATTTAAAGTGCTTCTAAGCTTTTGTGTGCATCCAGTTGGCTGGCAGGCTAAAGCATGGGTCTTAATTTTAATGTATTAAAACCGTGCAAAAATGTGGTAATTGTTAACTTACTTTTTTGTGTTGTTTAGGCTTATTACATTTAATCTTATAGATAAAAGTTAGTTTTTTGCTTTTAACAGGTCTGCTGTAGATGGTTTATCTCTTGTTGTCTATTATAGGTTGTTCGGTGTTTCTGTAAATTTGTGATGTCTTAAAAATTGAGACAATTTCTGTTTCGTTGCTTTATGATTTAAGTAACTGTAAATCACATATAATTTAACTGTAAACATACAAAATTGTAGTTAATTGTTTACAAACAATGTTTCATGTACTACTAGTTCTGTGCTGTTGTAAGTTGTGTTGCAGGAAGGCCTGTTATTAATGAGGTTGATCTAAGACCATTCCCTTGGCAGTGAAAGGCATGTAATCGAGACAGTTGTTTTATAATCCCTTGACGCTTTTTTATTACCCTTCACTGATTGAATTAGTAGCAGCATTAGCAACAAATATGTGAAATGACTTTTCTTAAGCTATTGACAACTTTCCAACTATGTGTTTTCTTGATGAGTCATAGTTACTTGGTGGTTTTTGGTGCAAATCAATTTTAAAATGTTCTGATTGTGCAGAAAGAAACAGGTATGTTAAAACTTGGAGGAATAAGATTTTATGCAGATCAATTGCTGTTTCTGTAGGTAAAAAGTACTAGATGAAAAAAACATGAAATTTATTCAATCCATCAAGGCTAGAATATCCTTGCTGACTTGCAGCCAATCAGATTATTGTTCAGCAAAGAATTGTGATTGCCACTCTATGAAAGTGCTTATTTTGCATAAATTGTGGAGATAGTTCTGCAGAATTTGAAGTGAATAAAAAGATGCAGTTTTTTCTGTAAGCTTGCATTCATGTGGTTGAATTAAATGTCTTCATTTACTTACTTTTTGTAGACTTAAGTGGCAGCTGTAAATTCTATTTTAAACTGTTTTCATGTTGTCTCATACTTTTGTGAGAATAATTTTTGTTAGTGATTATGTAATCATGTACATATTTACAAAACAAAATTTGAGAGTAGGTATCAGTAAAAATTTTTGGACAAATAAGCCAGCATCTTCATCTGAACTGGAGCTGTACTGCAATAGAATGTTTTCTTGATGAGTTAAAAAAATCTCTATTTGGTATTACTGTCAAAGTGAAACTGTCTAACTTTATACTTGCATCAAGACGAAAGACTTCAAAGCTAGGTGCCAAAATTAACCATTGTGGAACAAAGTGTCAATCCACTTCCAAATGCATGTCTTCCTGTCTGGTTTTGAGACCGTAAACAGGCATTGGTGACTATTTTGTGGCTATTGCACTGTTATTTGCTGAGTGAATCTTAACTTTACTTTAATGCAGCTATATCCAACCCACAGGCTGCATGCAGCCTAGACCAAAGTTTTTTGTGGCCCAGTAAGCTTTTCATTATTGTGTATGCACAATACAATGACAACCTGTCTTTGTTTTGTTATCTTGAATTTGACATTTTCAATGCAATGGCCTTTAGTGCCTGTTTATGATGCAGTACGCACGGTAGATTTCCATGTGTCCACTGACATTTTGGTGCAAAACTGATTTCTGACTTTCTGATTTCTACCCATGTGTTCCTCTGCACTAAGCTGATTTGTAACTATACCCTTGTTGTTCCATTAGCACTAAACTTGCCTATGACATCACACATACGGAGTGTTTAAAAATAACATTGTTGTTATCATTTCAGTTACTATTCTAATGCTTTCAGCAGCTTTAGACTAAACTTTGGTTTGCTAAAATGTAAGTAAGTCATTTAATGTGTGGCCCTCATGAAGATAGTGACACAATTTTGGCCCAGCAAAGCATTTTGGTTGGACATAGCTGCTTTAATGAAATTCTTATTGACTAGGTCACAGATCCATACAACGACTTGCAAATAGATGAAGTGAATATAATTCAAGGTGCTCTTGAACTCCGAAGCAAAACAGTTGAAGAGGTCATGACACCAATCGGTGATTGCTTTATGGTTGACATTAACTCTGTGTTAGATTTTGAGGTAAGCAGGGGAGTTTGTTTCTGAAGTAGTAGTCAAGAAGTGATTTTTTAGAGCAGTGGTTTTCAAATTTATTGTAACGCGACCCATTACAGCAACTCAATATAACCCAATGACCCCGTCTAAAACTGGAATAAAGCAAATGTAATGCATCTGTGTACATAGAATATCTACTCATGACCCCTCCAAAAATGGTTCATAACCTCTCTGGGGGTTGAAAACCACTGTTTTAGAGGGATCGGTGTTTATCTAAACACAATGGGTGAGGTGGTGGTTCAGTACCCACTTCTTGTTGCTTTGTTGTTGTGATCATATTACTTACCTATACCCTCACTGTTATTTTTGCTTACTACCTTGTAAGGTTTGTAACTTTGTCCCCTCCTTTGTTTCTTATATGCTTCACTGGATATTTCTGAGCAGAATCAAACCTTTAGCTCACATGTGAAAAGTTTGGCGACACACTGTAAAAAGTTTCAGCCACCTTGATCTTCAAATTGTAGTTTGGTAATTGGTTGTAAACTTCTCAGAAAATCAGTCGCTTTTGTTTTTATGTTTAGTCGAAGTTAATTTCGACTGTGCAGCAGGGATGTGCATTATGGAACATTCAGAAGTTCTGGAATATTCCGGAATCTTTATTTCAAATCCTATTCCGGAATCTTTATTTCAAATCCTATTCCGGGTTAGCTTGTTAGGAGCAAAATGAGCCGATCGCACAGAGGTTTAGAACGCGATCAGCAATCACATGACCTGTTAAATAGCTCGTTACGTCACTACGCAGTGCCGTGAGCTCGTTGAGTGTTTCTTTCTCTTACTCAAGAGCGCAAAGAGTGCCACTGCAAAATTTAGTGAAATTATTTGTTTCGCGAACTTTGCAGTTTTTCACCTTTATTTAATCCATGTTTATTTCGCATCAAAATATCCGAATTTATTATATGCGATATATGCGAATTCATTATATTCCATTATATGAATCCCTACTGTGCAGTGAATTAGTTCTTTTTTTAATGATGCATCCAAACTCCGCATGCAGACACGATTAGTTGAATGTAGATTCTTGTCAAGTTGTGACATCGCTGAGTAAAGAAGGTTTTGGAAGACACACTGCTAGTTAATGGCGTTGCTGGGCAACATGCATACTCGAAAACAACGATTTAAGTTGACCTGTTTAAAAGAAACGATCGTGCCTTCGCGGTTTGAATGTGCGTGTGCGTTTCGACTAGACGATGCACGAGATCATGTCAACGGGTTTCACTCGAATTCCCGTTTTCGAGAAAGAGCGACAGAACATCGTGTCGATCCTCTTCGTGAAAGACCTGGCCTTCGTCGATCCTGACGACTGCATGTCGTTGCGCACAGTGTGCAAGTTCTATCAGCACCCGCTTAACTATGTTTTCAACGACATAACGCTCAACAGATTACTGGACGAGTTCAAAACAGGTTGGTGCACTGGTTAGACGCCTGTAGAATATTCGAGAAAATTCAAACGCACCCGTCACATTTGAAAAAATCTGCACGAAAACTTGCAGCAAACAGCGAAATTTATGCAAAGACTGCTGTTTAACGAGTTTGCGGCCGTGTCCGCCAAAGATAGTTCAGTTTGTGGCAATCAACTTGTTTCGCAATTTATAAGTCACATCACCATTTGGTGACATTACGTCGCTGATTTGGTGACATCACCCACTGGAATTACGCAGGCTTACGCTTTGCGACCTACGTATTTGCGCAAGTGCTTGATTACCACGGTGAACGCCTAAACGAGCGGGTGTGCGATGAACACTAGATTCGTTATAATGCGGTACCTGGTTTTGATGTTCCTGCCCATTAGAATGATAAAATGCGTTCTGCAAACCAATGCCACACTTTTTTTCCAAACCGTCCGGAAAATTTCGCATTTATGCGCGGCGTTAATCAAGTATTCGATAACATGCTTCCCAAACAATTTTTAAAAATTTCAATAATAATTTTCTTTGCGACCAGCTTTTGTTGCGTTGAACAAGCACAGCCTGGTATAATTTTTTTAATGAAATTAATCTTCCGCCCACCATAGTTCACGCGGTAAATTAGCCTGAAATGGTGCTTGCAAAACTGTTCTTGTTGAATGCAGTCGTGGCTGCACCTGCTACTGCTATTGGTATGTAGACCTTATTCTCATTCTGTGCCCAGGCACGTTCCACATGGCTATCGTCCATCGAGTGAATAGCGAGGGTCCCGGTGACCCGTTCTACGAAGTAGTGGGCATCATCACAATGGAAGACGTCATAGAAGAGATCATAAAAGCGGAAATCGTGGACGAAACAGACGTCTACAGTGAGTTCACTATCGTTCTTTTTCGTTTGCGTGGACTATGAAAAGAACGTATTTCGTTTGCGTGGACTGCGAAAAGAACGATATTTCGTTTGCGTGGACTACGAAAAGAACGATATTTCGTTTGCGTGGACTACGAAAAGAACGATATTTCGTTTGCGTGGACTACGAAAAGAACGATTATTTCGTTTGCGTGGACTACGAAAAGAACGATATTTCGTTTGCGTAGACTACGAAAAGAACGATATTTCGTTTGCGTGGACTATGAAAAATCGGTTACAAGCTCGTTTTCAAACTATTGTTAGCTTTACGTAACTCATCCTCAGCAGTGTTTTCCGGGTAGCGCAATACACAACCCTAGTAATGGTTAGTCTGTTGCGCTGTACTCGCAAGTCGGACGAGACTTGGCGTACCACGTGCGCCAAGTCTTCAACACCGCAAGTACATAAAGCGATGTCGATGATCCGCTGCGGCTTTGCGTGATGTCTCGACCAACTGCGCAGCAAGGTTTACAAATCCGTGTTGAGGGGTGTAGACGCTTCGACGCAGGGTTGCTGATCCGAGCG
>Ga0210059_1013302_pt1 | contig 12324 bp, 7 predicted proteins | sample Ectturendosymbi2_FD_188042 | JGI IMG/M metagenome (GOLD analysis project Ga0210059, IMG submission 188042) | Ecteinascidia turbinata endosymbiont from Florida, USA - Sample 2 (SPAdes) (version 2) | ecosystem: Host-associated > Tunicates > Ascidians > Unclassified | place: Key West, Florida...
AAGCTCAGCACCACGAAAACGGTGTCGGCAGTCTTCCATCTCAACAACAAGGAAGCCAAACGTGAGCTGAAAGTCAACTTCAACAACGAAACCCTGCCCTTCTGTTCCGAACCCAAATACCTCGGAGTAATGTTGGACAGGTTGCTCACATACCGCCGACACCTTGAGTCACGTCGCAAGAAGCTGACATCACGCGTCGCACTCCTAAGGCGGCTTGCTGGCTCTGGTTGGGGTGCTGGAGCAACAACGTTGCGAACAGCAACCCTAGCCCTGGTCCATTCGACTGCAGAGTGCTGCGCTCCTGTTTGGTGCCGCAGAGCGCATACCCGCCTTATTGACCCCACCATCAACGACGCCTTGCGGATTGTGACTGGATGCCTGCGTCCTACACCAGCGGACAACCTTCCACTCCTCGCAGGCATCCAACCTGCTGAGCTTCGTCGCAGAGGAGCCACATTATCTCTAGGACGCCATGCCATGAAGCCTGGACACCTGCTCCACTCAGCGCTCACCCGTCCAACGGGTGCAGCTACACGGCGCCTCAAATCGAGATACCCATTTGTACCCGCCGCACAACAACTCATCAGTTTTTCTGACAACAACAACATACGTGCGGCGCAGTGGGCGGATCATCAATGCAACGCGGAGTGGGCGGACAACCCCATAAAACTCTGCACTTCAATTCCAGACACCGGCACACCCCCGGAATGACCCTCACAAGAAGAGCCTGGGTCCGGCTCAATCGCCTACGCACCGGTGTCGGACGTTTCCGCTCCTGCCTGTACAAATGGGGTATGGCCTCCTCTGCGGCCTGTGAGTGTGGCGCAGAAGAACAAACCGTCGACCATGTCCTCCACTGTCCAATCCATCGATCCCCCACGGACTACACGGCCTGACGGTTCTGGACGATGAGACAACCGAATGGCTGCTCAACACCTGTCCCGATATCTAGGCGGGCAAGCAGTGGATAAAAGAAGAACTCGCTCAAACGAAAGAAGAAGAAGTCAAATATTAATGGGCGTGTCTCATTTCCCATAAGGAAACTAAAATCTAGAAAAACTTTCTTTTCACCAAATGCAAAGCAAGTATGCATACGAATATCGGCGAGATGATATTCACTTTTAAAATCTTCATTGGTTTCCAAATATTTTGCCATATCGCATACGGTTTTTATCAACTCTGTCGTCCAATGCTTCCTACTGGTTGGAGTATTCTGTTCGGTGTATTCTTGGAAGCAGGAGCAAAACCATCAAGAGAAATTCCGCATGGTGTATATACGTCATAAAACCAATTATTCGTTTTGTTGTGTGCATAGTTAAGACACGGAATTGCAAGAAAATGCAGGACTATTTCACCAAGTAACACCAATACCGTTGAAATATCATGGCAAACCAACGTAAATGTACTGAAATTGATTCGAAATTGCATGTTTCTTTCATCTCGTTTTCTAAATGAATGATGCTCTCGAAACCAGAGTATGGTGTAACCTTCTCAGCTACCGATCCCATTCTTCACCAAGTACACTGAGGCTGAGTTCACACGTCTGCTGCATTAAATTATGTATGTTTTGGTTGTAAAGCACTGCACGTTATTGATCTCAGCTACTTCTTTCAGTTGCATAACTTTTAACTTTGATTGGTGAACATCTTTAGGTACTTGTGAAATTTCAGTCATTTTTACTGCACATGCTCCCTTAAAGGTTTGATTTTGTTGTTTTGTGATAGTAACAACGCTTGATACAATTTCGTATCTGCCATGAACTACGGCAAGTTCAAGAAAACGTTTGCAAACTTCCTCGAGATCTTGTTTGATTTTGTTGACGTTGCGCGGATTTCTTACCATACCGGAAGTCATTAAACAAACGCTTTGAATAAGACTTAGTTTGTCAGTAGTCTTATTTCCGTAAAGTACTCCCGATTTGCGAAGTGTCTTGGCCGATTCTTTGGAATCTATTTCTTTACCACTTGAGTACCACTGTTGTTTGAGTTTTTTAGCCACTTAAATTCATTCAATTCACACATTGTTGTGAATTAGTGAAAAACTCTCGGGTCAACGAAAAAAAGGTTTCACCTTTATGTTTCTGTGAAAAGACACATTAATTTAGAGGGCGATAGCAATGATGTATTAGTTAGTTGTCAAACCGGTCTTAGGCCTGAAAATTGCCGAATAAAGCATTGACGCAATGGTGAAAAGTTTTAAACCGTATAAAATCCAAAAAACTTATCAAATTATTTTCCTGTTAGGGCAATAATTGTTTTACTCTTTAAATTTCAATAATTAATTTGTCGACAGGTATATCGAAAAAATTTGTGTTTAATTTTACACAAACGTAAAAATTTTGCAAATTCTTAAGTATATGCGACTTCAAGAACCAAAAAATTGTTCTTTGAACATTCATGTGACAATGGGCTATTTTCTCATGTTCTCAAAATACAGAAGTAAATGAAAGGTTTACAACAAGCAAATGTAACTGTCATGATACAACACGTAATTCATCGTGAGTATGACAAATATTTTTTGTATCCTAGAGTTTCTGGTAACAATTTGAAACAATAGGTTGCCCTCCCAACACCGAGGGCTGCTGTTCTTCTGGTTTACAAAAATGGCAAATTTTCAACTTTGTTTATCATGTTCTATGTATGTTTTTGCCCGACATTTCTTGTCAGGTGTTGAACTGCTTTTAATCGTATTCCACAGTCTACACGAGGATTTGACGTTACTTTTATAAGTTAGTCTTTATTTATCAGGAGCAGAATGGATCGTCTAACTAGACTCTCTAGACTAGCACAACCCAAAGCAGATTGGGTAATTTTTGCGGTACAGTTAAAAGTCGGAAAAGCATCGCTCAAAGATATGTGCCTCCGGCAAATGTATTTTGGTAATCCAAATCATGTTGAGCGACACCTTGATTTTTCTAATAATTGGCCACAATCATTTGTATTAAGTTAAAATTTTTTCTCTCTTATCAGCAACTTTCAACCAACCTGTAAAAATAAAAAAGGAATTCGAAAAGGCACGAGCTGTAATCAGCAATTAGCGGGGAACCAACAACGTTACGTTTTTGTTTCAATACAGTAAGAAAAGCTATATTGTAAGACCATGAAGTTGAAGTCCTCATGCGATCTCCTATCTTGAAACTCTGTGGACTGCAGAGCAGGTATTGGCAACCTACGGCACGAGTGCCACACTTGGCACGCCAAGCAATTTCTAATGGCACGCAGAAGCTCCATGCTTTACACATTGATTTAGCTATGATTCACACAGAAGGTATATTGACCTTGGCTTGTATAAAAACACGTATGTTTTTTGCACACTGAATGATTTGAAACCTGCATGTCGGCGCACAGTGCATAAGGTTACCTATCCCTGCTGTAGGGCTTTAAACAAGTTCAGACTCTACAAACTAAGTTTAACTGTTCTTCAACAAAAAGCGTTCAGAGTTATTGCTTGGTTGACAATATGTTTTTTTCATGAATTCCATTCATTTTTACTCCATTTGATACACTGAATATTACCTGGATTCGTAGTAGGCTATATTGCAAAGTTACGCAAATGCAATATTCAGTAAGTGAGAATTTGTTTATCAAGATTTAAAAACTGGAAAACGTAACAAGCAACGTTTAACGACATCGAAAAGTTAAAACAAAAACTGTTTCTTAGTGTATATTTTGCTGCATTTTTTAAAGAAACTTGCTGCTTCCACATGCATTTTTAAAAGTGTTGTTGTAAGATATGTGGAAACGACTTTTATCTAATGAAAGTAAGTAACCGTTTTGCATGGTACTTTGTTTGCTTATCCATCTGCTAGAAATTGCAGGGTAGTGCGTAATTTACTCGGTGTAATTTTCATGTTTGTGTTGTAGGCGTTCATCGAAGATTACTCGAGGTTTCAACAGAAAGTTGAAGAAATCGAACACAGAATAGCGACCATCGTACTGCAAGCCTTCAGCGATTGTTCGGGAATAGAGTCAATGTTTAAGGTCGCCCAATATTTTGATTGTGTTTCCTTCTCCCTGCCTGTGTCCTTTGTCTGACTCCGTCGTGATGACATACATTGTTGTCAAGAAGCAACGTGCTACGTAACGCGCTCGAAGCTGACGTAATGTGGAAGTTTTAGCCACGCAATATTGTAGCTCTTGTTTCTTCTGAATATAGAACCGTTTTCTCGTGGCAACCTGCCACAAATTCGCTACTGTAATAGCGTTAGATGCAAATATTGGAAAAGTTGAAGCGTTGGTCTTGAGTTCATTGAGAAAATGTCACTACGTTTTATTCAGGCTTCCGCTTGCCGCCAATTCTCGTTAAATACAACCATTGCATGTGATAAATAAAAAAAGAAAATTACTTTTGAGTTCAGCTGCAAAATTCATGGTTTTGAAAAGTGTTGACTGTCGATGCGCACTTGCCGAACCCAAACAAATCATATAGCATTGCAAAAAGTCCCTTGCAGAGTTTAGTCATTTTTAAATTTGAATATACTATATCCAATGAATCGTAATTTCACCTGTGTTTTTTCATGCATTTTATCTCTGATCATGTAAAACAGGGGTCTCCAAATCACCGCCTGCCAAGCCATTTCATCCAGGCCGCGAAGCCATTTTGTCAATGATGAAAAAATTATGTGTTTGCGAAAAAGTTGTTGATTTGGTTGAATGTAACAAATCCTGAAACAATCACATTACGTAAGATGTCCGGCTCTCGAACTATTGTGTAACAGCTTATGTGGTCCTCGGACATAGACGTTTAGAGACCCTGATGTAAAATAACAGCAAATCGTTTCCGATTTTTAGTGTTCTTCATGTTCATGGGTTTTAAGCGTTTGTGAACCTACCTTGCAATAACGAAGTCTTTTCCCTTTAGTTGTTGGCCATTCTTGGGCCATTGCGATCGCGACCTCGAATCCACAAGAAGACCGGCCACATATTTAGCGATCTGCTCGCGGAATTCGACAAAGAGCTTGACAGATGCAAGGTGCACACAAGTTGTGGTTTGGTTAACAAATATTGGTGAATGGTGATCATTTCTTTTAATACCGTTGGAAGGTTTATCGGCAAACACTGAATTTCGGTTACCAAGAATTTGCAGCCAGTCAGCAAGTGCTACCGGTGTATTCCATTTTGGGGTGCACCACCGAAACAATTTGTGCCTTTTTTAGATTCTGTTTGACGATTTTGCAAGAAGTGCTGAAGAAGCAAACAACAAGAACATGCCGCCCGTTGCTGGAGCCTTGCAGAGAATAATGCAGTTGCGAAATCGCATTCAGATCTTGAAAGATCAGTTCCGTTTCTTCGACCACCCGTATGTAGTTAGATCCTGCTTCGATATTCTACGAATTGTAACGTTTGGTTCGCTTGAAGTGATTCAATAGTTTGTATCAATATAATTACCTTTTTGGAAGCTGCGGCTTTGTTTACTCATACAGTAATGGAAAAACTAATAAAAGTGCGATGAATCTGATTAATTGACATTTGTTTATTTCCATCCCTAGAATACTAAAGTCTGATGAGTCAGAACGTGTATTTGGAAAATACGATGAGATGCTTGGCTTGCTGAAATCGTAAGTTTTTAATGTGCAGCTTAATCCCTGTATCTATGATCAAATACAACTTTGCGATTTTTAGTACAACAGCGTTTTTGACAATTTTTCATCGGTAAATCATAGTGAAAACGAGTGTTGGTGAATTTTCCCCAAAGTTTCCGCCGTTTGTGATGATTAACAAAAGCTTCACTATGAAGTTTCAAATAATTTGGATTTCGACGCGTATGTCACGTTTCACAACAACACCGCATGCCACACCTACTTTTCCTAATGTGACCAGTTTGTAAAATTAATATCATTCGCGTTTAGGGATATCGGTGCGGCGTGTCATTTCTTGACTAACTGGATGATTTTACGGAAAAAAGGACTAAAACACAGACTCTAACCCAGTGTTTTTCAACCTTTTTGCTGCAGCGGAACCTTCCGCAACTGTTTGCGTTGCTCATGAACCCCATGCAATCATCCAAGTGTTTGTATTGCTATAAGCACATAGAACTGTGGTTGCGAATTTCGCAGGCAAGGTATTTTCGGTCTGTTTCGGCGGAACCCCTGGCAGCCACTCGCGGAACCCTGAGGTTTCGCGGAACCCCGGGTGAAAAGAACTCCTCTAACCCAATAACATTGGGCGCTCGTTGTGTTCAGTTCCACATCGCAAAAAATTAAATCATCCTCAAACAACTGGCGACGTCTGTCTTGATGTTTACTTCAAAATAATGTACATTTTAAACTAATGGGAATAATCTGCAACATATCTGGGTTGATGTGACGTAAAAATTTTTTCAATGATGTTTTACCTGTTTTACTTAACGAGAAAAAACTTCTAGGGCAGAAAAAATGTAGTAGTGCAACTTCTTTATCTTCGATATTTTATGAAATTTTTCACGAGCTACTGATATTTATCCATTGCTGTATATCACAAAGAGTAGAAGATTTAATTGTAGAATGTTCACGTTTTTAGATATGAGCAAGAAGCCTATGACGAGTGGCGGTCTGGTGCTGATGACCTGTGCAATGTGAACTTGGATCAACCTCTGATACAACGCGACAACGATTCACAGTTGATCACAGTCAACTTCAGTCGTGATGTAAGCAATGCAAACGCAGAGAAAACAACCGTGGAAACTTGCGTAAAGCTCACTTTACCTCTACAAATCTTGAATACCAAGAAACCTTGTTAACACTTGCGTGAGTGTTGTCCTTATGTTGCCATGCCAAAAGCTCTGGTTTTTCTACAGCTAGCGACTGTTCTGCGCGAAGTGAAATATCTCAGTACACTCGGTGTCGACTCGATCCCACCGAACGCTGCTTCCGTGTATGAGAAAAACGAGATTCTCTGGAGATATCACGCAAACCTGGAAATAACCGCTTCTCTGTACAACAAAGTAAGGAAAAGTAACTTCAGTGACTTGACTTATTTTGTGATATTTTTGTCACTACATCCCGGAGACAATTTTAATACACATTGAATAAATTCTAACAATCAACCGCAAACTTGAGTGTAGTCTGAAAATACAACCCTTTTTACGGGTTGACATTGTATCCGATACTTTCTTTTTGTTTCAAGATTGTGATGCGCTGTTGACATTCGTGTGGATTTTATTTGACTTTGATTTGCTGATGGTCACAGATCCGAGAAACGGCGTTGCCTGTGGAGTATCCTCTGATCGAAAACCAGTTGAGCAGAATCGATTCACAGCTAAAGGAAGCTGAAGACGGAACCAGGACGTGGAGCGAAGGAGGTTGTATGAGTTTGTTACTGGGAAATTGGCAAGAAATTTGTCCCAAAACAACTGCATCCCATATAGCCGTCCACGAACAAACGGCCCAGGGTATAAATCACGTCGGACGATTGCTTAATGCAGCTACACGCTATATATCAAGTTCTATTCGAATCTTAGGTGGTTTTAACGAATTTTGGTGTTGAAAGGCACGATGTTTAGTAAACTTGCTGCTTTTTTGATCAACAATCCAGCAGAGCAGAAAACATTGTTCTAAGGGCGAGAAAACCACGTTAGGAATTAAACGAGCAGAAAAAGTATTTAAAATAATCGCCCAAGGAATTGCATGGAAAAGCCAGTGAGCGGAGTTTTTCCTTCACCACCGGTTGTTTAGGTTGTTGGCAGTATTTGCCGTCGACCTTCCACTTTGTATTGAGGAGCGACTCGGTCAACCGTACCTTTACTTTAGAAACATGGGATTACATCAGAAAGTGCCGAAGCGCTGTCCAAGATCTGGAGTCGCGTTTGCAAAGATCAAAAGACAACATCTCCGCAATGCAATCCATTATGGATAAGGTAACGACGTATCGCGCAGTTTGCCTTTCTTTGCGATGTATTGAGCTGAAATGGTTTAACTGGTGCTCACTTGAAAAAATTTACTCTAAAAGCCGTTAATGCGACTGAACGATGTCAAAAAGTAGCAACTATAATGCTTGTCGGGATCAGTTGGGTTTATTCAACGAAATGTGCAAAATAACCCAAACCCGGACGCCCGCCAGATAACAAACGGAAAAAACAAAAGGACAAAGTGATTGCAAAAAGGACTGTTGTGCTTGTCACCAACACGTCAACTGATATTTTGAGAACGGAACTACTGTGTGTACAAAATGTGCAAAATCGCTTTGAGTTGAGAAAGGGTCAGTAGCAAAATTGCTTTGAAGTGACACCAACGTGTAGTTAGTTACGTAAATCTTTCTATATTTTGATAACGCATTCCTTTGCTGTAAAGCACTTGGGAATTCCCTTCTCTTGAGGTCCCATTGACACAAAGCTATGTACACGATTGTTATTCCGGAGATTATAACCGGCCAACTTTTTGCTTGAAGTGGAGCGAGGTGCCATTGTTTGTGCGCAAAGAAGACAAAAAAGATGTTTTGCTTCATCTCGAGGAAAGGCAAGAAAGACTCAAGAAAAGATTTGACACGATCCACACTGACGGAGAAACTATTCATCGTCTGGTTAAGGTCTGCTGCCTTGTCCAGTGTGATTCTAAATGTTGCGGGAAAGTTGCCAGCGGGGTCGTTACCAGTGCCGGAATAAGGTAGCGCGGGGCCTGTAGCATTTCAAAAGCGCGGGGCCCTAAGTTTAAAAAACATCTCAGTACCTGCTAAATCATAAAGTGTATGGGCAAAGCATCCATGTTACTATAGCTTTACTCTCGGCATGCTCTCTCCAGTTCGCATCGTGACATGACAGTCTGAGTGTATAGTGCTGAACGCCAGTGTTGTCAGATGGTTGTGAACTAAATCCGTTAAATGGTGTCACAAAAAACTGCTACATTTTGCTAAAAGTCTTGTGACAAATTTTCAGCTAAAATCTGCTAAAAGCAGTGAAAGTCTGTTAAAAAATATGTTATTTGTAACATGATTAAAAGAAACCTATAAAGTTACACAATATATAAATTTTTCGTCTCGCACTCGCTTTCAATAAGCATGGGCTGAAAATGCCGGTTTGGCCACCACACTTTTCGGACCACAATTTTGTTTCAGTCAATATTTTGAGCTAGGTAACTGCAGTTTACCTATTTTTTGGTATGACACACAGTTCTTGTCAAATGGTTGCGTGTTTTTATACAGTAGAGCAATGCTCAGCGATGAACAATCTAGGCATAGCTTCAGCCCTACAACTTTCTAAGACTGGTCTTCGTAACTTTAAACTTTGTGTTACATTAGGGAGCATGCAAAAAGTTCTTTAGTCTTATCTGAGTGCTTTTGCTACCAGCAATGCCTTTTAAGCTCACAATGTTTCGCTATGATTGCAGTATTGTAAACTTCACAAAAGGCTTTTCCTGAATCAGCAGGATAGGCAATAGGCACCAGGGCTGTGGAGCCGGAGCGAAAAAATTTTAGATGGTGGAGCCGAAGCCTGAAACTCGGGTTCCCGTTCAACCGAAATAGTTTGTGGGGCTAGCGAGTTTTACAAATACTGTAATACAATGGTTTTTAGTTTTTAATGGAGCAAATCGTTCTGGATCCGGGGCCAAAAACTTTTCGAGGTTTGAGCCCGAGCCAAAAACCTTAGATGCTTGGACCGGAGCCCGAAATTTGAGTTCCGGCTCCACAGCCCTGGTAGGCAGGCAGTGAGTCAACTTAGTTCTGAATCTTGCAACCGTATGTGTCGAAACTTTTGGCAGCTTTGGTTTACCAGGAAGTTTTTTACAATACATTACCACTTACTATCGTAACTGAACCACCTGGAAATATCGTGCCGTGGGACAAAAACACATTCTACCAATGTTGTCTCTTAACCTAACGCGCTCACTAAGCCCACGATCAAATCATTTAGGCTTCACCAAGCCATCTAATTACTTGCTATTAGTTATTATGATATAAGTATCTGCTTGAAGCAGCTTCGTTGCACCATAATAAAAATTCTAAATAATTGCAGGGAGGTGGTTGTGCTTTGTCCTGGTGTTACCCAATTAAAGACGTGATAAAGGAAAGAAGTATATTTTTTGATGAAGAAGGTGTCAAATTTTCATCCTGAAAAACTGTTGAAACAGGTTTTTGGTCAGTAATTTGTTACCTGCTAAACAGGGGTGCAGTGCCAAAGAAAGAGATATGGGAACGCTGTTCCCACCACATCCCTGATTTAGGTTAAACCCGAACGCTAACACGAGATATAGCTCAGATGTCCTCACATGCAAAAAGCTTTAGTACTCCTTTAGTTCTGAGAATGCGTTCCCACCCTACCACACCCCTGCTGCTTAACCTGCCCCACGGCTGGTAGAATCCTGCTAGAAAATCAGCTATCTGCCAGATTGAATATTTTACAGTCAGCAGTGTGAACATCCTGCTGCATTTAGTAGCAAATCAGCTAAAACGGCAACATTGCTGGTCGCAATTTTATGTCTTCTGTTACGTAAGTGCACAAAAAGAATCAAACAAGAATTTCTGGACACAGACAGCATTCAAGTCACCACCGCTTCTTACTACTTTGGGCAAATTTACCAAAAAACTGACTTCTTACACTGAAAAAAGTCTTATACAGTATATAAGATTTATTGCAGAAGACCGTGGGCCACCAAAAGCGCGGCGGAGCCCGTAGCAATTGCTACATTTGCTACTATTGTTAATCCGGCACTGGTCGTTACGTGACATGAGAGTTATATGCTCATGTACACGAAAGTTGTAGTAGTTTCTGCGCCCCGTCACGTTTCAGTGAAACCCAATGTTTGTATGAATTCGTGAGCGACCGGGTGCAGATTCTTCATGGCAGTTTGAAAACATCGACTCTGCTTTGCTGTAGGAAAACGCCGAGCACCTGCAAGCAAACACCAGTTCCAGCGAATGGGAGAGGTATTTGGAATATGTCGATGAGGCTGTCGTCGATGGAATGTACAACGCTGTTCATTGCTCCTTGCGCTATTTGGAAGCAAACACAGGTGCTGTAGCCATTTTGAGCTCGCTCTTTAATCTTATAAAATTCCGGTGATAAATCTGTTGCTGCCACAAGATATGAAACCGTGCTGACAGCTTCTAAAATGACAAATCAGCCAACGTTACGAGTAGATCGTTTCTTTGAATTCAAGCCACGGCCACTTAGCACAGACTAGCCAATACTTGACGATCAAGCGGAGGTTATTAAGTCGACAAACTTCAGCACGTTTCACTTGTCATCAGACAATAACCAACAACCCCCTCCCTTCCTCGAGTGCCAGCTCATACTCTCCTCGCCGGATGTCGTGTTCGACCCCCCTCTCGATTCCGACATGAGGGAGGGATTTTTCGAGCTCGTGGAATCGATCGTCTCTGACATTTATGATGTAAGTATCAAATTTTTCATTGACCGTTTTCGAGACGAACTTACGTCTTCTCTTTCTGAAGTTCAGTGGACCATTGGACATGTGTGGTGGGAGGATTTTTTCCAGGGGGCCAACTGTAGATTTTTCCAAGTGGTGTGCAAAAGCATTTTTCCTGGGTGGACAACCATGGTGAAATTTCATTTTGCCAACACAAAAGAAAAACATTTTTCTACAAAAAAATGGGTAAAAAATATTAAATTTCAAAAGTTTATTGGGGTCAAGACCCCCTCTGCACCCCCTTCCGACACCCATGCTACTGCAAACCATATTTTTGTCAATGCGCGCGAACATTTATGCGTTGACCTGAACAACAAGAAAAAGCGCCCGAACAGTTTTCCAAAAAACTTATTGGTGATATTTATTCAAAATGGTATCCATTACATGAGTCTCTGCAACATACCGGACTTATCACTGTCATAAGCCGGACTTAGTCTAAATCAGTGGTTTTCAACCTTTTTTGTTGTACCGAGACCCATTATAGCAACCCACATAATCAGTCGATCCCCAAACTAAAACTCGAATAAAGCAAATGTAATTCATCTGTGTACATAAAATATCTACTCGCGACACCTGCAAAAATGTTTCATGACCCCTCTGGGGGTCGCGACGCCAGATTGAAAAACTCTGGTCTAAATGAAGGAAACGTTTGGTCCAGACCGGCTATGTCCAACCCGAGGCCCGCAGGCCGCATGCGGCCCAGTCGAAGGTTTTGTGCGGCCCAGGAAGCTTTTCATTATTGTCTATGGGAGCTTTTCATTATTTAGAAGCTTTTCATTATTTGTCGAAAATCGAGACCTGCACGAAACTCTAGATTCGTTACCGATGAAATACTCAGAATGGGATGTCAATAAAAAATGTAATTTTATTGTAACGTCCATGAAATCTCTTGCGGATACACACATGCCTGTTCGGAAATACACGAAAAGGGAATATAAACTCAAACTAAAGCCATGGATAACACAAGGGATCATTTCTTCTATCAA
>Ga0210059_1013303_pt1 | contig 12324 bp, 6 predicted proteins | sample Ectturendosymbi2_FD_188042 | JGI IMG/M metagenome (GOLD analysis project Ga0210059, IMG submission 188042) | Ecteinascidia turbinata endosymbiont from Florida, USA - Sample 2 (SPAdes) (version 2) | ecosystem: Host-associated > Tunicates > Ascidians > Unclassified | place: Key West, Florida...
AAGACATGCCCACTATGCAAGATCTTAGTTAGTTTAATAGAAGTACTCCTTGTAACCATTCTCTCTAAGAAATAACTACACGCATCCTGCAAAACACAAAAAAGCAGTCCATTGTAGAGGAAATCTACAACAAAATCTTCATTTTAATAAGATTCTGCTCTTATGCAATACACAGATAAAGTAGTAGACCAATAGTCAGCCTAGAATGCGATAAACACGAAATCAAAAGCAGAGTTTGATGCAGCATGAGTCAGTTTAAGGACAACAGACAATTCATTATAGCGGTTACACCAATTTTATGAATGTTGACCTTTTGGTGACCTTTGTCATGTGGTTGCTAGTGGCAACCACCGAAATTCATTTTAAAACCTGTTTTTGTGCAGTTTCCCAGGATGTAAGACCCCCCTTTTTTCAAGATTTTTTTTTCGACCCACCCTACTCAGTAGGCTATATGCATTTTCCCAACATATTAGTAATTCTTGGGCTATGCCACGGGGTCTACAGAAAATTGTACGTGCACGTGCCGAAAAGTTCGAGAACCACTGGCTCAGACGCTGCCAGTTCGAACGTGCATTGCTTGGAGTCCGCGAGAAGGGTGCTGGCATTGGCCACAAAAGGTTTCCGAGAATTTTAGGAACATTGCAGTGGCACGTTTGAAGCAACGTTGTTTATTTTCACAGGTGACGGATTTTGCAGTAAACTTTTCGAAACTTTTCAAGTGCAAAGTACCACAACGACTCGTGGGCTGTCGGGAATCCATGCGGTTCCCTGCTGCTATAAAAATAGGTTTATTTCTTGACGCTCCGAAGTATCTTTTGAAATCCAAAACAATTTTTTCAAACGTCCTACCACTGTGCGATCCTGCTACCTCACACCATCTGCAGGAAATTGCCTGAACAGAAAGATAGGCAGGTCCAAACCACAGAAAAATTGCGTGAGCACATCAAACCAATCAATGTCTCGAAAGCATTTTAAAGTAGCGCTCCGCCAATCCAATGTCCACCTAGTTCAGTGTCTTCTAAGTTGATTTTATCAACATAAATAATAAAATTAACCTCGTGCTTGAACAAGATTTGTGCGCGCGATGCGGATGTGGAAATAGAAAAGATGAAAATGACGCTGTTACGACGTCACCCACTTTGTGAGCCAATCCTACGCAGAGGATTGAGCTGCCACTACAGCACAACTTACAGTGAGAAAGCCTCTGCTCCGGATACTTGTGCAGGCGTATTTAGCTCACTTCCGCTGCAAAGCTTGCAAGTCTGGTTGATTTTGCTTTGATGTGCCGTAAGGCGCTTAGTCGCAAGTAGAGCCCATTCTCCGATCCGCAGGACACAAAAAGCTAGCCTGGGATGGACAAACTTTGGTGCAAGGGGAGTAGACTAACAGGTTAAATGATTATAAACATTGTTTAACTCAAAATGAAAAGTTTAGTTTGGCGCGTCCGTTTGTTAAGATGACGTTTTTTCAAACACGCTTTGCTGCCGCGTCAAACTTTTTGCCCGATCAGTTGGTTTCCTTTTCAGTTTTTTGCTTTAAATAAATTGTTCCCGAAGTTGACGTGATTGATTTAAAAGTCCCACACTGAAATGTATTTTTGAAACATAGCAACCATTTCTTGACAGTTCAACTCAGTGATGCAGTGTCGGGACCCGTGAAATGCCCATTTTTATGAGTTTTGACTCCGTCTTGAAAAAGGTACTGTAGTATCGACACCGAACCCGTTGTTCCGAGATTTCTGCGGTGTTTGTTTAGGCATTGCATTTTTCTGGAAGCAACATTTTGAACTTTGCTGGAAAATGCTTATATGCAGTTCAGCTTGCTCACTGCTACGTTGAACCTCGGGCAAGAAAAATAAAAAAATAGGCGGATTAATTGCATGAAATTCAATCACTGTGAGATCGATAGTGTTGGCGACCGTTTTTAAGTTTTGTGCAAAATGTTCGAACAAAGCTAGCTAAAACCTGCCAACGTGCCTGGCTGCACCAAGACAAAGTCTTCTCGCTGCATCCTGTTGGTATGAAATCACAAAAGTTGCTTTGGTTTGTTTCTGAACGGCTAGAAATGAAAGCTGGTATCCGAATTACGACTGCCAGCTAACAGTTTTCAGGTTTTTGTATTGAAGATTCAACCTCGGTCCTCGAGACTCACATCTAAACTGGAGAAAACATGAGGTGTATGTATTTTAACTCCAGCATCGTGGGAGAATAATTTTCAGTCCGCATCAACTGTTTACTGAAAAGCGGCGGTTGTCTTCAGATATTCGCTTGTGAAATAGTTTCGAAGAAAATATTTCGTGTAAATTTTTCCATACACTACAAGCTAGTGAAATAAACGCTTGTATGTTGGCCACCGACATAAGCTGGGCACGCCTTAAATGCGACGATTTAATGACGTCTATGCAATCGGTTTTAACTTCGATTACCGGAATATAATTCAATGAAAGAGTAAAACAACGTCTATAGTGGACCAAGGATAGTAAGTCTGTCTGACATTCTCTCGTGAGAGTATTTGATTTTTCGGCGGTCTACATCAAAACACTAGGCGGGTCCTAGCATCTCCATTGCCGGCCTAGCTGATGATAATTGCGCTTTTTATGCAGATAATGCCACATGTTGTGCAATCTGCACGAAAATAATGCATTTGGTTTTGCATAGTTCCGGTCGCGAAGTGCGAAATCAGTCTTTATCGTCAAAAGCCACTAAATTATTGAACGGTTGCGAAATCATTATCTAAAGAACCTCTGACTGCTTAATCCTATTGAGGTCGGAACCGAGACAAATTTGGATCGAACTGTTTACCCGAAAAGGCAGCTTTCTCCAACCGTTCCTGATGAAACCTGATTTTGCATCCGTGGTTGCTAGTGAAACGAAAGGCAGTTACTTTACGATGCTTCTTGACATGGTAAAAAGCGCCTTCATCTCACGCCGAGCTAGTTGGTCTTCCTCTACCGCCCGCTGAGCAATTCTTTGTTCAAGGGCCATTCAATCGGACGAGCTGTAACATTTTGCGAGCCGTTTAGTTCAGCCTTGCTTGAACCAGACAAATCGCACGTTTCTCATCTGTCATTTTCGACTCCCTTTTTAGTTTTACTTTGTCCTGTGACCGATAAAGACGGAATGAAATTGATTTGCATTCCACCAAATTCCCAACCTTCAGCGAAAATTAATATCAGAAACTTTTCATCACAGTTAGTCTCTAGCCCCCGAGAACACTGGGACATAGAAAGAGGTAGACAAGGAGAAAAACGTTTTACAGGTACAGACAACGGTTGCTTTCAATGTTTCAGAGAAACAGTGATTTTGATATTGTGTCACAACTTTGTACGCTTGAACGCGGCACTCTCCCAGGCAGTTTTATGCGAATTTCACCGTAACATTCGATGTTAATATTTGTTTTCACGTCTTATGTGCAAGAAATCAAGAAATAAGAGACACGAGGTTTCGAGATTTTTTAGTTGAAAAGAAAGCTTTGCTAGCAGTTTCCTTCAGGTGAAGCTGAAACGCCCACCTTTCCATTCATTGACGAGAGAGTTTTGCCCAGTCTCCGATTTGACGAAAGTACTCTAACAGTGTCTTCTCTCGGCGTTGATAAATGAGGTTACATACAAGCCACCCAACAAAACGCCGTTGACACAGAGTTTACAACTGGCAGATAGCAAATATTACCGGGGGTTTTATCAAAGCCAGATGAAATAACGTAACTTCGACCACCATGGGTCGTGCATTAATATCTACACTTGAACATGACATGCCCGCACAAATCTTTCCCGATGGCAGTCGCTGCTCAATAGCAAACGGCAATTCGTAATCGTAAAATCTTTGGTGTTTACTTTGTGAGCGGTGCGACGCTGTACGAAGACGACGGAAGCGAAAAAAGCGAACTGCAGGTGATCCATTGTGGTAAAGTAACCTTTAAGTGCCCCTTGCTTCGTTTGGTTCCGTGAAAAACATAAAGGAAAGTAGCGTCACTTCCCACGTGAAAATGCATTGTTCATCGCCATCAGAAAGGTTAGTTACTGCATCTTCATCCGAAGAGCAATCTTTTATTTCGGCTCGAGCTTCTTTTTCATCACATAAGACGTCACTGGAATTTGTCGTCCTTGAGCTTAGTTCACGTCTCGCTTAGAAAAATGTCACCTTTTGTTCGCTGTCGAAAGCACCGCTTGCATCGCCTCCGCCTGATCGAACTGCTTGGCAGGAACGTTTGGCAACGTTGTGAGGTTGCCGCCCAGCTTCCGGCTATCGCGATGTAACCAGGCCTGTTGACAGGTTCTGGCGATTGGGGTCAAACGAAAAACGCGTAAATAAAGTCAGCGCAAAGTCGTTTGTGTGGGAAAGAATCAATAACACACTGAAGTTGAGACCTGGTGAAAGTTTGCAGATATTTTTGGAGCTTGGAACAAATATTTTCATTTGGTGAAGACTGCTATAAGCTTGTCCATGCTTGACGATTCCCCAGTTTGGATGTCAAGCGCTGTGGGCCGCAAACAGCAGGGTTGTGATTACGGAGTGCGAATTTTAGCGGATGCCGTTTACAAAATGTACTGGAAACTGGTGCGCGGCATCTTTAAGGAGTCAGTGCCAACAAACGTTTAGCAAACTTGCGCACTCTTAGCTGCAATACATAAAATACCGTGATGCGTAAGTTAATTCGATCAGAGGCAGGTTACTTCCAGTTTCACATACCGCTATTGTGACGTTCTTGAATCGGAAAAAGTGGTGGTGACGAAATGAAAGTGTAAAGAACAAAATGTATGTGACGTAGCGATTAAGTCGTTTGAAAACATTCCTAAATATAAATACAGTAAACAAGTGGTTACCAGGCATTACCAAATGCAGTTACCAGTTTGATACCGAGTTTGTGCATTACCAGGATACACGTTGTTTTGCGTAGAGTATGCTGATAATGTAACGAATGTTTTCGATAACAAACTGAAACCAAGCAAAAAAGTCAGGATGACGGAAGCAGCGCTGAACACGAGCGAAATTGCCAGCGCAACCATGTTTCTCGATGAAGCAGGACCAGATTGTTTCACAAACACAAACCGAACTTCCTGCGCGCATAGTCTTCCCGTCGTTGTGGTGATGTGCGTGGCGGCAGGAATATGCAGCCTGCTGACAGTTGGTGGGAACTCGATTGTCATTTTGTCCTTCATCATAAACAAAAGCTTGCGAAATTTCAGCAATTATATGATTCTGAGCTTGGCTGTCAGTGACTTTACCATCGGCATCTTTTCCATGAACGTTTTCATAACTTACAATGTCAAAGATTCCTGGACTTTGGGCATGGCGATGTGCAAAGCTTGGCTCACGGTTGACTACACAGCAAGCAATGCATCTGTCATGAATCTGCTCGTCATATGTTTGGACAGGTAAGGACCGGATTGACTTTGTTCGCGTAAGTTCTGTCTTATCCACAGCACTCAGCGAACCGTGATGCACGTGACAACACAACCAAACTCTTCGTAGAGCAGGGATCGGGAACCTATGGCTCGCGAGCCAGATGTGGCTGTTTTGATGACGGCGTCTGGCTCGCTTGATATTTTCTTAGCACGATTTTCACGAATGAAACATTCCGTACTTTTCCACCTACCAGACTACTAAGCCATCAGCAACATCATGCAGCATCAGAAGTCCCATTAATAGTAAGAAGCATGTTATCAAAGAGAAAATTCAGACATTTACCATTGTTTAAAATTGTTGGTTTTGCTTAAAAATGCACACGTTAGTTAAGTTAGTTGCATTAAGTGTTTGAAAATATTATATGGCTCTCACAGAAATACAACTAAAAATATGTAGGTTTCATGGCTCCCTTAGCCAAAAAGGTTCCCGACCCCTGTCGTAGAGGTTCGGACGTGAACATTGTTGCTCTTGCTAGATGCTGCTGAAAACAATTTGCATGTTGTCTACTCAGCTGCTCACGACCGTTGCTGAATCGTCAATCGTATCAATGTTCCCTGTCTAGTGGTGCAAAGCGTTTGGAAGAGTTAGCGGTGAAGATCCAACCAGACTGCATACGTCCAAATATGACTAAATATTCGTGCACAAGTATCTCAAACAATGTATACACGATGCTGGGCATAGGCGTACGGGAAGGCATTTTACTGGAGCAGCGGAAAAAATTTGCCCTGAAAAGAGCAATTTGTTCTAAAAATAAACAATTTTCCCTGAACTAACTTTTTAGTTCAATCCGAATGGGGCCTGGAACCTCTTGTAAATATACACTGAATTAAATTTTTCCACCGTTCAGGATTTTTGAGCAACTTGCGCTTGCCCTGAAAAACAGAGTTTGCCCTGAAAATTTTCACTGTATTGAATATACTTTTCACATTAAGAATTTTGAGCAACTTGCGCTTGCCCTGAAATTTTTCAAGCCGGGGGGAGGCCTGTCGCCTCGTAAGCCTATGAAGCTGGGTATACATTTCTAAGCCCTGTCTCGAAAACACCGCACGAGACACCAGATATCCTGCAATGAAATTTGCGCAATGCCTTTCCACATGCCGTACCAAATGCATTCAAGCTTATTATTATACCTACCGTATCAGATAGTATAGTACAGTAACTTTTATTTGTCGAAGTTGAAATTTTGTTGTTGCCTTTCAGATACTTTGCGGTTGCCAAGCCAGTAAAGTACCGCAAGCTATCGACACCTAAGATGGCTGCGATTGCTATCCTGCTTGTATGGAGCGTGTCTTTCATTATGTGGGGCCCTATGATTATTATGTGGGACGTGATGAGTTCCAAAAGACTTCCAGATGGAAAGTGCTACATTCCTTTTCTCAACAGCAACGCCGGAATAACATTGATAACCATCGCACTCGCCTTCTACATACCAGCCACAATGATGTGCCTGCTGTATTGGAGAGTGATACGCAAGCTTAAGAACAGACGCAAGTAAGTGATTAAATCCTGGTGCCTGGCTTTTGGCTCGCTGGGGATGATGGGGGTGAGTTAAGAAAAGGGGCATCAAAGTGTTGCTGTACTTTTATCAACAGCGTTCCTTGATAATGTTGTTGATTATTAGGTAAAGATATAGAGGTTCTTACGCTAATGCTAGCTTCAAGTACTTATTCTTCAAACACAAACTAGCGCTTTCAGTTCGTTCCAATAACCAAGAGTCTTTTGTATTTATTTATTTTTGTGTTTTTGTTCAACGCGGGTCAAACCACTAACTCTTATTTATTATTCCCTCATCATTCATTGACAAAGTTGTTGTTTCTGACACATATACATTTTTTAAAGCACTTCTTTGCGTTGAGCCTTATTTATTAAAAGATGAAACACGGGAAGACATTAATTATCTGCTTTGCTAACTGGCACATCGCACAGTCATGAGTTTCCCCATGCAAAGGCTACTCTGCACGTTTGTCCAGAAGCGACTGTTGGGACGAAATTCCGATTTGAAGATTTTCAGTTCAGCTTGAGTTGATGCTGGAAAGTGGAAAAAACTAAAAAACTGAAAGAAAACGTTTGGAGAACACATTCACGGTACTTGGAAATGGTGAAAACAGATAAAATACCCATCAAATCGCATTTTGTATTCTATTAGAAATGGAGAATTATAAATTTATTTTTTTGTTTTTAACTATCTTCTGGCTACATCGGTCACGTCATTTAATGGTGTTGGGGCTTGAACGAAAACGAACTGTTGGTTCCGATTGAGTCATTTGCGGTGCATCTAAGTTTTTAAAGGAAATCAAAACATGACTGCATAACAAGTGGTAGGAATAAGTTACCGAGTCTAAATCCAAGTGCGACTGTCCTGCCTGCAGAGCGTCATCGGACTTCGAACCATCCGATTAGGAAGTTACTCTTGTAAGAACTTCAACAGCTCCCCAAAACTTCATATTGAAAAACGTGTTCAAAGCTCGACGAAAATGTCTCTAAAAAGGCAGCACACAAGCCCTTCATATGAGGCTACTGAAACGTTTTTCTCTGGATGATGGGAGAAAATCAGCAAACCGCACGTAGTGTTGCTATTACAAAGGTGTCACCTTGGCGATTGGAATTTTGTTTGCAGCAGGGTTCCCACGCGCTACTGAAAAGTATTGAATTTGGCCAAAATGTACATGAAGTATTGAAAAAGTATGGAAATTCCAAATTCAGCCATTTGTCTATTCAAATTTTGTTATTTACTGCTGATGATTTGATGCAGATGTTGTTTGCATAGTGTTTCCATGAAAGAAAATTTGGAAAAATGAAGATTAGTGATGGTATTAAAGTTTTCGTGTTGAAAAGTATGGAAAAAGGTTCTTGAAAATGTGTAGGCACCCTGCTGCAGTCACGCAAAGTTTACCGACAGTTGAGCAAATTAAGGAGGGGAAAATAATTTTTACGTCCTCTGCAAGTCGCTCGCAGCTGTTCGTCTCCGTGATTCACCGAATACAGCTTTTTAATTCCTTGTCAGGAGACATTTCACTGCACGTCGTGCTTTCGCAAGTCTTCCGGCATTCCAGGTTTCGATTGCCTGAACGCGGTTTGCGAAACGCTTGTTGGGAACGTTCGAGGGCTCGCCACGTCAACTGCTCGTTTATTTGTTCAGCTACAGTCGCTTTGCGATTTGGCGCAGCACGGTATAAACTGTAAGGGGGGCAACAAACGTTGTCGAAGAGTCGTTTTCGCCAGAGACCCAGCTTGCCAACGAAGAGCTTTGGCGCTTCCCATTTGTCTGACTGCGTGGTTCACCAAGGTCTCCTAGGTAGGGTTTCACACATCGATCGGCGTTTCGTAATGGTGGTCCACCATCAGTGATGTAAGTTGAAGCGATAAGAAAATGCACTCGATTCTGCTGGATCGGCAATGGCAGTTGAGCAACTCGGATTTTGCAAAAAAATTTAAAATGTCGAAGTAATTTGGACAATCACTGAAGCCGCCATCTCGCTCGTAGCATCTACCTAAGTGCAAATGTAGGTGACATTAGAGAGTAGAAAACTGCAAGTAGCAGTTTGCTTGGTTTTATCACCTTTGAATGAGAATATCACTTGAAATGTAAGCTCAGTCGTTTTCTTCCTTAAACCCCTTCAGTGCGTTCCGGCGTGTCTGAACGTGACAGACAAAAATGCCGGGCGTGCGTTTATTCATGTTTGGACGTGATATGAGTCGTTCTCAAAAGTGGTTTACTGCATGCCTTACATGCTTTCGTTCGGAGTTGTATTGCCAATGATGAACAGAAAAATGTTGTTGATGCTCCATCATGCTTTTTTATGTACACCAGTGTTTCCCAACCCCGAGTCCGCGGAAAGTAAAGTAAGAACATCGGGTAAAGCTAAGACGTTTTGATCATCCCATCTACCTTGAGATCGGGAAGATTTATACATGTCCGAACATAGTCCGTGACTTAAAAAGGTTGGGAAACATTGATATGGACAGTCAAATTTCTCTCCTTTTTGACACTAAATTCCATTCAAAGGAAAGCTTCTTAGCAGAGAAGCTTGCCGTTTCTAACAACCAGAGGTTTTAGTTTAATGTGAAAGTAAAGAAAAGAAAATAAGTTTATGTTCTGACAAGATATCGCTTTCACGTTGGAATTAAAAGCAGCGCTCAGGCGGTAGGTCAACGAGAACAAAGAAGTGAAGATCCTGCAGGGCAGTGGCTCACGCACGTGTATGGTTTTAACCTGATCAGTTGTCCAGAACAACGTCATCTACTGTTGATTTGTTTGCAACTGAACTGCAAGCTTGTTCTGCACTTTGGGCAATGACGCTTTAATGGAAAACTGTAATCCGATCATCAGCCGATTACGACTTACATCCGCCCGTGGCGGCGAAACCGTGTTGTGTCTGATGATTGGATACCTTGCGCTTGGCTGTTGACGACAGGCGACGGTTCCAAGGAAAGAAGTTGCGTTAGACTTCACTGTTGATGAGAAGCAAAGTATAAACAAGTTCTGTGAATCGGCGAATGTGTGAGACCGAATTCTCTAAACCATCAATTTCGAGCTAGGCAGGGGAACTAATGAGTCAATCCACGGTTTGTAAAAGATCATTCCATTCATGAATGGTCGTGTGCAGTGATTCACGAAACAGCACTCGGTCACAACAAAGTCTGTTTATTTGTAAATACGTCCGAAAACGCCCTTATGTGTTTGAACAAAATTTCTTGCTGCCTGCTTCCAACGACCGTCACCGGCTGGCCCCTGCCCCGTGCTTTTGCTTAGTCAATGGTAACCAGCTATACGTATCTACCTCAAATGCGTGTGCGCCGAAAACAATCATCAACAATAAATTATGGATAATAAGTTAAGCCGGTTAAGCGAACCTAGAAGCTGTACAATTTTATCGGTTATTTTAGATTCGTGGGCTTGACTAGGCCTTTCTACATGACGGTGAGCTCGTTAGCTCACTTTCCAGGTCACTTAGCACTATTTCTGCTGACTCCCCAAACGCCTGAGTAGTCAAGTGAGTTTGTGGGAAGGTAAAACGGCACTCTCGTAGTTGCTTGGTTCGTAAGGGAGCTAACTGGAGAAAGTGTGTTGAAGAAGATGCTTAGCAGTCACCTGAACACCTGCTTTTGATTTAGTGATGCAAGAGTGAATTCAAGTCATCGCTGATGCAGTCAAATGGTACAGTACAAGGCGTTTGCTTTATCTGAATCTTGCAATCCAGATTGCAGTGATAACGAGTAACGACATTAAGCCGCCGTGTGGACTGTAGTACACTCCATGGACCAGTTATATACTACAATAACCTAGACTACTGCTGTACTGCATCGCATTGTTTAGCTTTCTGAACAATTTATACAAGTGCTGTCGTTTAAAATTGTTCTTCGTTTTTCATAGGAATTTGAAACGTAAACAGGTCCACTGTGCACAGGGGCGTAACGAGGGGGGCAAGGGGAGTACAATTCCCCGGGTTCCGAATAACTCCGATGGGCGCCAAATGACTGTGGGTCGCGCCGGAAAGTCCCAACAATGTCACATGTATACAGGGGCATAACGACGGGAGGGGCAAGGGGGCCATAAATTCCCGGGGCGTCGAATCACTATGGGGGCGTCGAATGACTGCATTGGGCGCCTAAAAGTCCCAAAAATGTCGCAAGTACTTTCTTCAATAAGATGTTGTGGTAGTTATAACGTTTCTCTTACTTCTACAGCAGTGGTTCTCAACCATTTCGCTGAAGGGAGCCAAATCCATACTTACGATTTTGTTAGAAGGCCGCACAAAAAATTTTACCATAAGTCAACTGACACATTTTGTTTTATTGCACTAACGAAGTCTGTTACACAAGATATTAGAAGTGTTACCGAAAGACACTGCCTATCGAAAGGAATCCTTTTCCAGCAAAGTCTCAGACACTAAGCTCTTACAGAGCATATATTTCGCCTATGAAGTAGGCATCATCAACTCTTATTCAAATAGAATCTGTTACAGAAATATTTCTAAAAGCCCCACACAGGATGCTTGGGAGCTGCATGCGGCTCTTAGAACAGTGTTTGAGAGCCATTATTCAACAGTGACACCACGCCTGCCAGCTGCGATTTCACAGCCTTAGTGATTATTAAACCAAAGAAACACGAAAGCCTAGCAGATCCATTGTTGCAGTCTAGTGATGTAACTCGTAGCAATCGCGTTTAGTGTGCTATAAAGAGCACACGTAAGTCTATTTGGCAAAACCGTTAGTATCTCGAAAGGGACCCGGAGTCAAAGCTACCCCTCAAATGGCCGTTGCTCCGGCTCTGGTCCTAAATTTTAAACTGAGCTCCGGCTCTTAGTGATTTTTAATTTGAGCTCCGGCTCTTGGCAAAATGCCCGGCCCCGGCGCTCCGGCTCCGTAGTTCTTTATTACTTTCACAACAATTCTGAATGTAATATTAGCGTCGTAATAGAATTCCTTAGTTCAGCTTTCTAATGTCTTGGGTCAGCTATTACTTTCTTCAAATAAAATTGTTCAAATTTACTACCTTGTGTTTGCTTTTTCAGGCTTGGGGGGCGAAAACGACGTGTCGAGAGTGAAAAGGGGGCGATAGAATAAAAAAGTTTTAGAAAGACTAGTATAGCTCATCATCACATCTTGAGTTTTTCGAAATAAAATAAACAAACACTAAGTCAGCACCTCGAAGGTGTAGGGTTCAACATATTACGATTTTTAAAAAGTGTATTTCTGCTCCCCGTCAATTAAGCTATTTTTTGTATGTACTTGTTAACCCCGAAAGATCTAAAATCTAGCAAGTGGTTTAAGTGTCGTGTACGTGTAGCCTGCCCATTCATGTGACGCATTTGTTTAGAGCAGGGGTCTCCAAACTTTTTTGTCCAAGGGCCACATAAGCTATTACACAACAGTTCGAGGGCCGGACATCTTGCGTAATTTGATTGCTTCAGGATAT
>Ga0210059_1013304_pt1 | contig 12324 bp, 7 predicted proteins | sample Ectturendosymbi2_FD_188042 | JGI IMG/M metagenome (GOLD analysis project Ga0210059, IMG submission 188042) | Ecteinascidia turbinata endosymbiont from Florida, USA - Sample 2 (SPAdes) (version 2) | ecosystem: Host-associated > Tunicates > Ascidians > Unclassified | place: Key West, Florida...
GGGTGGTCCAACTAGAGGCCCGCGGGCCGTATGTGCCCCGCCACAGCATATTCAGTGGCCCGCAGAAGCATTCAGGAAAAATCTGCAAATGTGAAATTTGTTGAAAATTGTGTGAGGTTACATTTTTCTCACTGAATTGCTTGCGCTGGATAAAGTGCATTTGTACAAGAACAAAGAATAGAGCGTTTCCTGTGTACCATTTCTACTTAATTTGTTTATTATACAATCAAATTAAAATAGGCACGGACCTCCGCTGGGGCAACAGTCTGCATAACCTTTGGGCCCCGGTGTTCGTTGTCTTGACGAGTAGGCTGCATCTGGCGTAGTGAACTCAATACCGCTAAACAAATCTATTATCTATCCGCTAAACGCGGCCTTTCAAAGGTGTTCCAAGCCAAATTAATTGCCCATCTCTGTTGTATGTAATTTTCATTAGAACAAGCATAGCACATTTTTTAATAACAATGCACAATACTAGCGGTGTTGGACCAGACTGCAGAGAACTTCTGGAAATTAGTCAGCAAAGACAGGTTTCTGAAACTAAAATGTTTTGCACTATAAATGCATTGGATGTTTGGAAAACACACGTGTGTAAGAGTACAGTTGCTAAGATGGAGCAAGTCAAATCTAAAAACAGAAATCGAATGGCAGACGAAACACTGGACGCAAGTCGCCGACTTGCTAATACTGGTAAGCCTATTGATAAAGGACGATGGTGTCAGAGGAGCCTCGACCCAGGGGCGGATCCAGCCAGCAAGGTTAGGGGGGGGCGAGTTCAGAAATATTTGGTAGTCAACTTTCATAACGACTTCCGTACTGTAAGAGAGATGAAGCATACTTCACAACAATGCTGTGACCAAACAATGGATGACAAAATGGCCTTATATGGCGAATGTTTTTTTCCGAATTGCAGAAAATCATGGTGAATAAAGTCTTTCGCAGGTTTTAGGGGGGACGGTCGCCCCCCTCTGGATCCGCCCCTGCCTCAACCACAGGCATCTTACTGATACAGATTTGTAATAAATTGCTGTTCGTTATTGTGCAATAATTTCAATGAAGCACTCACTTATATTCACTTTTTCACTTTCAAATCTTGTGAAGCTGTTATTTCATGCTTCATTTTATCGGAAGTGGTCCGCAAGTTGTCACGTTTTTGTAAAATGGCCGTAGGTCAAAAGTAGTTGGACCACACTGAGCTAAATGCTTCTATTCACAAACCTAACAAAGAGCGATCACCCTCGTTGAATCCGAAACAGAGCGAAATATCGCCATTAAATGGAGAAGTCGTTTATAATTTACGTAAAATGTTATTCTCAACGCAGCGAAGAGAGCTTCTTTAGTTTGAAACGATAACCAAACACACATTAGGGTAAGAGATTGATGAAAAGAACTTGAAAGTCATGAGTCTAACTTATTTTCATCCTAAAATGAGAGGAAATGTGGAAAAAAGCCAACCCAGTCAACATCAGATTTGTCGCCAAAACATCAGACATCCGAATTTATCTGAGAACATCACATCTAATGTCATGTCAAAATATCAGAAGTGGCAACACTGGTGTCAATGTTCCCGAACTTCTGATGAAGTCTCGAGGTTGCCGCAGCCGAACTGAACCTTTGTTTCGTCATAAGGGTAATGTGTGGTGGAAATGCGTTGTTTGTGACGTCACAATCTGACGTCATATTCATGTTTTCAACCGAAGTTTGTTGACATAATATGCATATTCTTCTACACACACTCCCCTTATTTTTGTAAAAAATCAAGTCTTATACACTCGCTTTATAATAAAGTTTTTGCAAAATAAGCTCAAGGGGGGGATTTAACCCCAAAACCACCCCCTTGCGCACGCCCTTGGAGTAAGCACATTCTCGACTACCGGAAAAAACAAACGTGAACCTTGCGAATCAGCGAAAACATAATTCTTACAAACGATGACGTCGTGAATTACGTCATAGGGGTCCTCCAGAAAAAATTGTCCCGGGCCCCCCTAACCTTTAATCCGGCTCTGGGTACCTAGGTGAAGATCACCCCACGTTATGGTCAGAGTGAGGTTTTTGTTTCCCTGTTGATGCCTTCACATTGTAAAAATTGACAAAACTGCAGTTATTTATAGTTCTCATATTTCATTTGGGGGGGTGCTGGAGCATTGTTTGGGGGGACTTAGTGCACCAAATCCCCCTGTGGCGACGGGACTGGCCGTATGTGAGACATGAAAGTCAATAGTAGTGCCGCGATCAATCTGATTGCCCAACAATTGTCGTAAAGTATAAGCCCATTTTGGGCAAGTTTACCTTGTGTGCCTGATTTTCATACAAAATTTGCCCATTTTGGGCAAGGTTGATTAATGTGGCTGAAAATTGCAATGAAAATAGAAAAATTTCATGTCTCAACCTAATTTACTTTTATTGCAGATAGAACCACAAGCTTGAAATTAGGTTCTGTTTAAACCTTAAACCGACCACCAATGACGTCTGCTGGCAGAATTTTTGGATTTTTCTTTACTTTTTCGTTCAATTGTTAAGAGCACTTCCCACATTTTTGATTGGAAAATTGCTTTTGTTCTTCATCATATAAAAAATGTTCAAAAATCATCATGTTGTTTTTTCTGATCGGATGTGCTTGAGAAGACTTGCTAAGTTGTAAAAAAACACGCGCGCGCGTCTAAACCTGTCAGTAAGTCCAGTATAAGCGAATAAACAAAATCTGCTTATTTTGGGCAAGGACAACAAAAGTGTTTGTGTTTAGAGGTCACCTGAGCAGCGTTAAACAGCCTACCAATCTTCAAACTATCTTTGAAGCTCTGCTTACTATCCAGCCAGAAAGGCTAGGAGGTGCGATTTCAGTAATATTTGGTACTAGTAATATTTGGTTTGGGGTTAACCCCCCCCCTTGAGCTTGATATTTTACAAAAACTTTATTACCTTTGCAAACGAAATTAATTGTTTTCGCCTACTCTTTGCTTGTTAATTTCTCGACTTCAAGCAAATACCACGGAATAAATTTGCATGCAAATTTCAGGGAACATTGTAAATAGGCCAAAAAGTAATAATTAGGTTTTGGTGGGAATCTGGGTTATCGTCTGCGTCCAGAAACCATATCACCACTGTTAGCAGACCTTTCGTCCACTACGCATGTTTAAGATTGTGTTCCGCGTTAGTTCACTTTATCCGAAATAATTGTCTTTATATTGTCAGCGCAAGCGCTGACCGCATTGGCTACGTTACTAATTTCTGTAGCATGATAAAACTGTTGCACGAGCTCAAAAACAGCAATTGTTAACATAGAAGCATTCAGGCATTTGATAATGTCTCAGCAAGGAAAAAGGAAAACTAAAAGTTTGCTGGACTTCTATACATAACAAAAAATTGAAAGTTTTCTTGCGTACTGTGTGCACAGTCTCAATTCTTGTGTAGTTTAGCAAGATTCGATCTTGCAAACTGCAGGATGTGCGCCAGCCAGTCCAGCCGCACACTTTCTATGATCGACCGCTCGTATTCGACGAGACATCAGCGCAGCTTCATTTTGCAGCTGTAAATTGCTCTGACGTAGTGATGAGTGTGTTTTACTCCCCTGCTCTAACACGCATTCTGATATTTTTGCAGTTATGAACTGCTGTGTCGTGGCGTTGAGTTTATTTTCCTCCGATATTCCAACTTGGAGGGCTGATAGTTTATATTCAGTGCAATGACAAATAAAATAAGGGGAGTGCGTGTAGAAGAATATGCATATTATGTCAACAAACTTCGTCAAAACTTGTTTTGGAAACATGAATATGACGTCAAATTGTGACGTCACAGGGAGCGCACATCAAATGCAAATTACCACCATATGCCACTGAATGAAACCCCCCCCATGAAAATTTTCTGCGTACGCCACTGAAATCCACAGATTGGAATTAAAATCCAATGTTCTATGCCATAGGCGTAGGAGCAAGCAAAATTTTGGGGCTGAGAAGGATTTTTGCCCGAATTTCCTCAAATTTTCCCAAAAAGTTTTTGTGCGACTTTTGCCTACAAATTTTCTCCCACAAAGATCATGAAAACCTTTTTTCGTGTGACCTTCAATAAAAATGGTCTTCGTGTGTTTTTTGCAAGCGTTAGGCGCCATTTTTTGAAGACAAACAACCGTTTTTGTCCGGATTTTCAGAGATAGTGCCTAGATTTTCAGGGATTCTGCTCAGATTTTCGACAAATTGAAACTTTTGGGAGTGCGCTTGCAGCCGCCCCGCCTCCTGCGCCACCATTCTATGCCAATCTATTGCTTCAAAAACATTCAATCTGATATTGCAGAGGCCAGCTGGAGCTCTAACGGATGAGCCCAAGTGTAGCGCTGGCGAACGAAGGCTAGACTACGCCTACTACGAACGAGATTGTTATATTCAGGTCACCTGCAATCCTGGGCGGTGGAACCTTTTTCAAAGTGGAAGGGCACAAATGATCGTCAAAAATCTGTAGAAAATATTTGTGGTTTGAATTAGCAACGTGAGAGGTCACAAGCATTGAAATATGACGTCATTAACGTTTGTCAGCATGTTTTATGCAATGTTTTATAAGCCCTCATCAACTCCTATCTACACTGCACTGACTTGAACATATCAGTGTAGCTAGTTTTTCTGTCTTACACAAAGTTCATTCACAAGTAAGTAGCCTGCATGAATACAACATGCACAAAGCTAAGGAAGCGTCTATGGGTGAGATGGGCTTTCGAAATGATGAAATGGTAACGGAAAATATATGAACAGTGGCAAGGTCCACATTGAAAAGAACCCGAATTAACAACTTAGTAAAGTGGGACTGTGGGTGGTGGCACAAATAGATAAAGCAAGCAAGCTCGTGTTTTCCAATATATAGGTAAATCGTAAACGTAGATTCAGGGTATGCCCGAGGAGCCCGTGTGCCATAGTCGCCACTGGGCTTTTAAATACACCAGGAACACAGGTTAAAAGCAGGCAAAAATGACACAGTATTGATACCTGTCTTAACACGTTCAACATCACATTTCCACATCTAGAACACAGATGTAACACCACTGAATACTCATTCTCCTACAGGGCCGTCGCCAGAGGAGGGCCAGTGGTGCCCGGCAAACCATTTAAAATCTGTGCGCCCCATTTCATGTTTGGCTCCCCGGTTGCTGCATACATCCAATATTGTAGTTAAAAATGTGCCCTCGTTGTGGTTTTTGGCTCCCACTTCTGCGAAATCCTGGTGATGGGCTAGATTCTACAACTGCATTAGATCCCGAAATGCAAAGACAAGACAAAGTATATGTAGTAAGTTGTCATTAGGATGCCAATTGTGTTGCCAATGCAAAAATATAACATAGCTATTTAGCAATGATGGAGTGTTGTGACTTGGTCTCAGTGTCAAGAATCGTCTCGAGGCCCAATTTTGCGAGTCTCGGTCTCGAAGGTTTCAGGTCTCGTCCCGGTGTCGAAGGCTACAGGTCTCGGTCACAAACCTATTGTTTTGAGACTTTGAATATTGCAAGGATATGGCTTAGCAAAACTATATTTCAACGAGTTTTTCTCTACTCCATTTGCAGATAAGAAACAATGAAACAGGTCGGAATAATGTGAGAACTTCGAAAAAAATTCAACTTGGGAAGTGGTGACGCCTTTTTTTAAAAAATTTCGGCAAAATCCACAAATTTTGAAGTCGTGGTCTCAGAATTTGTGATGAAGTCTCATTCTCGAATTTCAAGTCTCGAGTCTCGGAATTTTTGATGAAGCCTCGGTCTCGAAGTTTTAACGAGGTCTTGGTCTTGTAGGTTACGGTCTCGACTACATCACTGCTATTTAGTTTTGCCAATGCAAAAAGAAAACACAGCTGAAATTGATCTGTCAAATATTTGATTTTGCGTTTACGATTAACAAAATTTCACTATTTAGAATGTTGTTTAAACGCTTTAAATTACACCGAATTACAACAATTTTTCGATGTGAGGCACGAATTTTTCCTACACACAAGTATGCAAAATTACACCGTCTGGCAACACTGTTCAATAACACCAATGTGGTAAGCAATCCCGAGAAGGGTGACCAGATAGTGCACGGTGTGTTCTGCCAAACATTTACGAAATCCTGCGAAATTCACTGCCAAATTACAAAAATTGCCTATAATAGAAATATTAATGCCAATATACTGGCAAAATTTTTTCATTAAACGATTCACTTTAACGGTGGATCCAATACTAACTGTATTACTAAAGTTATTTAGGCAAAATTCGAAATTTAAAGGTGGGGGGCTAGGCACCCCCAGAAAAAAGTGGGGGGACCTAGGCCCATGCGGTCCTCCCGGTTCCGCCACCTATGCCTGCAATATGAACGCGAAAGGCCGGACATGGAACGAAAATATATGAACAGTGACAAGGCCCAATGAAAAGAGCCCATGTTAACAACTTCAGTGTGAAGTGGGTGGAGGCACAAATATACAAAGCAAGCAAACTCGCGTTCTCCAATATAAATCGTAGTCGATATAGACTCCGGCCAAGCCCGAGGAGGCGGTGTGCTGGAGTTGCCACTGTGCTGTTAAAACACCAAGAACACAGCCTAAAAAAAACAGGCAAAATTGACACAGTATTGATATCTGTCTTACACATTCAAAATCACAACGTTTCCACATCTAGAACACAGAAGTAACATGACTGAATACTTATTCTGCAACTGCATTAGATACCGGAATGCAAAGACAAGTTAACGTATGTGCAGCAAGTTGTCTGTAAGAATGCCAATTGTGTTGCCAATGCAAAAATAAAGCACGGCTACAAGCCAGACCTCGTTTATTCGGACTATACTTTGTTTCGTCAAATAATGTCGGTTTAGCAAAGTATCCGGATAATCGGTATCGAATGCACAAAGAGCGAATTTTTTCCAGAGCGAATGCCAACAATGTAAACAAATGAGACGATGTGCAGTACAGTAGAACTCGCGTAAATGGTCACAGAAGAAAACTGTAGACTTCGACGAACTATCAACAACCCTTTAACGCCCGCGCCGGCCGACAAACCTTTGAACGGTCATAACGTCTGAACGGGTTGTGTTAGACTAGGGGTCACCAACCTTTGTGAAACTGAGAACTACTTCTTGCGTACTGATTAACGCCAAGGCAGTGCTCTTCAACCTTTTTGTCATCGTGGAACCCCTGATACACTTTCGCGTTTGTCATGGAACCCCCATTATCAAAAATATAAAAAACACGAATTACTTGTAAGAAAACCAATTTTTTCGTTATCAGACACTTCAACAAATGAACTACTTTGAACTCTGAAAGCGTAGTTCATTCAACAAATGAACTACTTTGAACTCTGAATGTGGCACGATGATCTAAAAATGACATGACCCATCAACGTACTCAAGCAAGAAATCATTTCCCCTGAAAAACGAGGAACATTCACGGAAAACGACCGCGCGAGCCAATAAATTGGCGCGAGTTTTTTTGGTTGTAACTCGCCAGCCGCTGTATCTAGAGAGTTGTTCAAACCCTCTACGGATGCGGCAAGTCTTCTTGGTTCTATTAAAAAAAAATTTTTGATTTGCGTGAGGGGTTCGCCTGGGAGAGGCTCGCAAAGTGGGGTGTTTTTGTTTTTTTGACCAATTTGACGGGCCCTGGACGCCAATCCAATGGGCCAAAATTTTGGTTCAAACCTTTTCTGGAAACTAGATGATCTCCCGCGTTGATAGAGCTCTTGCTTGACCTTCTAGCATGTCTGGAACCAAAGTTATGGCCCAAAAACCCCATTTTACCTCCAAAAGCAGAAAATGCATGAGTCTCTCACTGGCGGCTATAGTAGCTCGCGATAACTCACCGCTACAATACGCTAGCGAGCTATACGAGCCCTCGAAAGACTCTTGAAGTCTTCTAGTTTGCACTGAAAAAAAAAATTTTAGATTTGGGTTCGGGGATTTCGGTGGGTGGGGTTAGAAAAAGGGTAGTAGTGGCTTTTTTGGTTGTTTCATTATGACGTCATCACCTCCACAAAGGGCCAAAATTTTGGCTCAAAGTTTGGTTGTATTCTAGGCTGGAATATGAAGCTTCAGAGGCCTAGATCGACTTCCTAGCGTTTCTGGTGCCCAAGTAGGAGCCAAAAGACCCCAAATCGTTGAAGACATGGATGAGTAATTTCAGGGGATCTCCCTAATGAAAATCCGGAAGTTTGGCTATAACTTTTGAACCAGAAATGCTAGAAAGTCTATCAAACCCTCTAAAGACTCGTATTGAAGCCTAGAATCCAAAAAAACTTCGAGTCACCAAATCTGATGGATGATTCAACTCCCCGGAAGTGACGTCATTATCCAAATGTATACAAATATGCATAAACATCCTCTCATTGTGTAAACATCAACAAAAAGCCCGTGATCTCAAGCTGAAAATTATTTTTTCCAGTCTAAGCTACTAGTCTTCACAAATCTTTAGAGGGTTTGAACAACTCTCTAGCCTATTCTAACGGCGAGTAATGGCCATAAACAAACAGGGTGTTATTCAACCCATGGTTACCTTTTTAGGGGTAGAAATTTTGACCACTTTTTGGTTTTTGTGGCATACGTTTTGATCCAGATATGCTAGAAAGCCAATCAAGGGCTCTAAAGACTCGTAAGGTGGCCTAGTTTCGTACAAATATTCGTGTCAAAATTTGGGCCCATTTGATGGGCGTCCAGTGCCGGGTAAAGTAGGCCATAAAAACGCGAAAACACCCACACTTGTGACGCCCCCCCAAGAGAGCCCCAAGCCCAAAACTGAAAACATTTTTTTTGACTCGGAACTACTAGACTTGCTGAAGCCGTAGAGGGTTTGAACACCTCTCTAGCTGCAGCAGCTAGCGAGTTACAACCAAAAGCGTACGAGCCAATCTATTGGCTTTGCGGTCGTTAAAGGGTTTAAAGAAGCGCCAGAAAACTGCAATAAGCTTGTGGACCGCATACCTAGCGGATGGAAGCGGTATTTCGTGGCAATAGAGATCACACAAAATACTATTAGTTTTATAAAAACTGTTCCATTTTTGGTGTTTGTGGTTGTTTTTACACATTTCACGCAAATATTGGTGTTTAATTCAAATTAAAATAACTTTTTAGTTAAATATGAGTAAAATTGTAAAAATGCTTAATATATGAAAGCGGTCTTAGAGGTTTTCACAGCATAGCACTTCGAGTGATGAACCAGATATTTTGAGGTTTTAACTACTTCTTGCGGTTTGAACAACAGTCATATTGAGATTCATGGAAACTCTTTGGAAGACCCTGGTATTATCAACGCGGGATCTGATTAGGTTAATATAACTAAATGTCCTGAAGAAATACTACATAAAATTTTGACGAATATTTATCGAATTGATCATATACCGGCAATTGACTCTATTTGTACCGCTACCACCCTTTGCTGGAGGTTCCCTTGAACATTGAATCCCTAGGCTTAAGCCTACATAGCCTATTGATAAATCCAGCCCTCTTCCCAACGCTGACGAGAAATCTTTTGTGGAAGCACTTAATTTGTTTGATGCAATATTCGAGCGAAAGTCAAAACTGTTCTACAAAAGAGTTTCTGCTATGCGACAACAGAGAGGAATCTGCTGCCCAGTTTGAATTTCGACTTCACGAAAAGGCTGACGTTTGTGACTTAGGGGACGCTGACTGAGTAGATCAAGTTATTCTTGACCAAAAGTCCAGAATTTGTGCAATCTAACTGAAATACAAACTCCTTGAAACAGAGGATGTGACTCCAAAACTGAGCTTTCTAAAGCGAAACTTTTTGCGACATTACCGTCAGTTGCGTAACTGATGGGGGGCAGGGGGCGAGCCTCCCCCCCTGAAAAGCTAAATGTAAAAACCGGGCCCCCTTCAGCCTAGATTTTGTTATTCAGTTTTACTTTAGTTTTCAGTACGTTGTTATTTTTTGCGTATTTCAGATGTTTTCGAGTTTTTCCGCTGTTACTGACATCCACATCCCATCCGGATTCACTATCATTTATTAACTTTCTTCTGAGTGTTGGCTAGTGGCCCCTCTACGGTGGCCAGTGGACCCTCTTCAGCTTATTTTCGCCCCCACTGGCTCAAATCTCTATTTACACCACTGATTACGGTCGCAGGTTCCGCAGATGGGAGATGGCAACGGGAAGTCGATACGCACGATGCGCCCACCTCCGTAAAGCCCTTGCGCGCCCAAAGCGTCAGGATGAGCCGCTGGGATAGCTTGTGCGCTCTTCTACAAACGTGAACTCGGACAGGCCTGCCATATTGTGGTATGCCTGTGGGCGTAAGAGTCATCGCGCCAAAAGCTCCCAGGCGCAATGAAGGAAAAACGGTATTTTAATTGTGGGAAAACTGGGCACGTCAGGAATATTTGCAGAAAACCATCTCAACTCCAGTCCCAAGTGAAGCCGACGCCACTGGCTGAACATCCACTGAGTGGCGTAAATACGGCTTGGGATGACACGATTGACTCACAAATTTTTCGTACTCGGTAGTACCGCAGGCGAACGAACATGCCACACGCCTTTGCATAGGAGGGGTGACAATGACAGTATCAAACGTGATGACTGACTCTCGCGCTTCGTATAATTTGATAGGCAAGGCGACGTTTTCGGACAACTTTCAGGAAAGAGTCGATTCGGTTGTTTGTATCTGGTAGCGCGAAACTGCTATTAATTTATGGACTTGTTACGACTGATGTTGTTTCACTGGATACGAATGAAAGTGCCTACTGATATCGTGATAATTCAACTGGACGCCATCAGGCCCGTGGCCGCGGGCGGCATTCGGGGGCAGTTCCCCCCAACTTCTTTGTTCCCCCCAAATTTTGTTCCCACTAAATGTATTGTGACCCCCCCAAACCTTAAAACCTCGCTAGGGGCCTGAACGCCATTTCTCTGCTGGGAAATGAGTCAACCATGACTTTGAACCTATTGCGAGTAGGGCCTCAAGGGAGTTATGGATCATTATCCTGAGTTCAGAGCTTCGATTATTTCCCGGCACAAGGATTCGTGTATTGGTGTGGGCTTGCTCAAAGGCTATTCCATTCAATTGCATATTGACAAAACCATTCTCCCAAGCCAGTGAGACGAACGTCATTGCCGCAGAGGGAAATGTCGAGGAAAAACTCGACAAGCTGTTGACGTACGACATTATTGAACCATTCAGGCCCGTAACCAGGAGGGCGCAGAAGAGGCGAAGTCCCCTGTATATTTTTTCGTTCCCTCAGCAAAAATGTATTGGACATCGTTTGAAACTATTGGACATGGTTTAAAAATTTGGGCCCCTCTCAGAAAATTTTTCGCCCCCCGTAGTGTCCCAAGCTGGTTACGGGCTTGGGTCTCGCTCTATGTTGTTGCACTGAAGCAGGACGGAGATGTGAGCGTTTGTGTCGATTTGATGCGTGCCAACGAAGGTATTGTCCGAGAACGCCACCAATGCTCATTGTTGAAGACTTGCTGCATGACATCAACGGCAGTACGGTGTTCAGCAAGCTGCAGTTAAAAAATCAAGTCATGCTAGATAAAGCCAGCCGTGACATAACGACTTTTGTCACGCACCGAGGCTGTTCCTGTATAAACGATTGATCTTTGACTTGTTTCTCAGCGCCCGAGAAATACAACATGATCATTCGTGACACTTTGAAGAACTGTCGGGGTTGTGCAAAGATCGCGGGTGACCTGTTACGGGAAAACGTTTGCTGAATGCGAAAAATTTGGTTGCAATTCTAGACGCCCTGCGTGCGAAGGTGAGTTGACTGTGAACTCAAACAAATGCAAATTCAGAATGCCTAAGCTCACATTTTTGGGCATGACCTGAGCAAGCGTGGGATTGAGCCCAGTGAGGAGAAAATAGCAGTTATTTAAGATTCTGAATCGCTAAAAGCGGCTAGTAAATCTAGCTCATCCATGGGTCTTGTGCAGTATTCTGCAAAATTTATACCTGATTAATTGGCATCAGTTGTGAGACCAACTCAACATCTGACCAGAAAACGTGTTGACGTTGTTTGGGGGGATAAGCAACAATGTGCTTTCGATAAGCTTATGTCTGTGATAACTAAGCCAGACGTGCTTGCTTACTTCAGGAATGACAGTCGGACACGAGTTGTTACCGATGCATCGCCGACCGGTCTGGGTGCGATCTTGAGGCGCTATGTCAAAATGGTATTTGTTGTGTAATTGCATTTGCATCTCAACGTTTGTCTGAAGTTGAACGCAGATACAGTTAATCCGAAAAAGAAGCACTTTTAGACAGTCGAAAGATTCAATTTTTGCTTGTCTGGAAAGATTCAGTTCTTAATGCAATTCGAACTGGGAAGTGATCATAATTCACTTGAATGTATTTATGGTCGCAAAGCGACGCC
>Ga0210059_1013305_pt1 | contig 12323 bp, 7 predicted proteins | sample Ectturendosymbi2_FD_188042 | JGI IMG/M metagenome (GOLD analysis project Ga0210059, IMG submission 188042) | Ecteinascidia turbinata endosymbiont from Florida, USA - Sample 2 (SPAdes) (version 2) | ecosystem: Host-associated > Tunicates > Ascidians > Unclassified | place: Key West, Florida...
CTGAATCCAACACAAGCTCGAGTCCCATAAATTTAATTGAGATGCAGTTGATGCACTGGCGCAGTGACAAAGAGCATAACGTAAAAAACAGCATTGCCTGCTTATAGATGACTTGGCTCGCTGTGCCACATGAATTGACCGTTTTTTTGTCTGCTTGTTTAACCAGAACACTTTACAACTTCTTAGCACAACGCTGGTGGTCTTGGATTTGGTCGTAACTTGTAAGGAAAGGAATGTTGCAGAAAGGTCGTACCAAGGTTGAATGAGCACGATGACGTCATATACTTTACGGTTTTAACACGGGCCCCTACAACAGCGCTTTGGCCCCCCTGGCCCAATGTGCTAGTTTCGCCACTGGATGTAATGTGTTCACGAAAATAGATACGATGTAATACGATAAGAATGGGAATGACAAGAGAAGTAATGCGCAAGTGACTAAATAAGGTAGTTATGCAAATGAAGCACAGTAGTTCGTCAAGTCTTTTTAAGTGTCGCAGATTGGACTTGAGCTTCAGTAGGCCCCTTGGAACGGGATCCTTGGATACAAGGAGGTTGCGGTGACAAGTGATCCGTGACTGCCTTGTTAGAAGGACCACGCTCTGCAAAATAGGGAATTACAATCATCTTTTTGTTTTGTTGGTCATTTTCACGGGAAAATTTGGGATGGTTTAGTTAGTATCCAAAAATAGGGGGACATAAAGCGCTGATGAGTGTCCAGTGCATTGTGTTGTGTTGTTTTTCGTGTGTAGTTTGTGATACTAAAATAAAAGTTTGTGAAAATAACTGAAGGACAACATCAGCTGGTCTTGTATTAAGTTCATGTGTGTTGTTCAGAGATGTGCAGATATTATTTGAATATACAAGAGACAGAGAGTCGGTAACAGTTTTACTGAGCTAGTTGAATCCAGATAAATAAAATACGAGTAATAAGTTTCATGAATAAGAAAAAATGCTTCGTATTTCTTTTTACATCGTTTATCAGGCTATGATACGACGGATAAAAAAACGTTTTGATTGAAATCCTGTTTATTAATGTCAGAAGAGAGTCTTTTGCAAAACTGTCCATTCTTAAACTAAGTCTCCACAATATTGCTGCTTTTTGTCTTCAGCAAAAACTTCGCAGAGATTTGCCAGAAAATGTAACTTTGTAACATACACACTAGCATCACTAAATTTTACGCTGTCTGTTTCTGAATACGTGACAAGTAGTAAACAAACTTTAGCCTTGCGGCAAGCATCTGAGGAATCTGCCTGCTTTCTGCTTTCATTCTTCTGCGACGATTAAAACTTGCAAGCGTATCTATTTATCATAGTTAAAGGCCACAAAGATGGCGGCAAGTAACTCAGTCACAGTTTATTGATGGGGAAACTAGTTTCGCGTTTTCCAACGCATCAGCAGTCCTGTAAATGTAAGATAAATCTTACAGGCGAAATGTTGGCACTTGAAAACAAGTAAAGAAAAACACACGAACTGTGGCTAGTTACAACAACATTACTAAAAATTTTTCGAAGCTAAAGGGCTGACCTTCCCAGAGCCTCATAAACCAGTCACTGCTAAGAAAATCTGCGTTTGGCAGCAGTCTACCAAAGACACTTTTCCTCTGGAGATAACACACGTGCGCGATGACGAATGCCAGAGAGAAGCTATGCGATTTCAGCAGAGCGTAACAGTTCACGAAAAATCAAGAAAGGCCGAGCCTTTCAACGTACATTGGAAGCGTGCAATGAAGCTAATTTTTAATTATTCCTTGTTCCAAACACAACTTCTTTGATGGTTTGACAGTTCGTCAATTCACCCTTTTCCTGTTTCATAGTTCTTTCAGTAAATGTCAACATTTGCGGAAAACAGTAGTGGCAGGTATTCTCTTCTCTCAACGGATCGAAGACAGTAAACAAGCTTTAGCCTTGCGGCAAGCTTCTGAGGAATCTGCCTGCTCTGAGAAATCTGCCCGCTGCGTGACAACCAATGCTACAGCAAAGCCAGTGACATTTCTGCACGAAACAAATCATGGCTGTGCTGTGGTCTCTCACATGTGCAGCTGTAAAGCTCTCACTGTTTCAAAACAATGACCTTTCTAACAGTACACCACACAGGGGAAAATATCGGAGAGAAGCAGTTAATCATCTTTCACGGTCTCTAGAAACTTGAAAAATGCTAAAAAACATTTTATCGAAGCTAAAATTTATAAAATAACAGAATCAGTGACACCACATCAAACTATTTTAACATCAAATTGGCTATGTGTACCATCTAACATGAAAAGCTCCTCATACAAAACGTGACAAACGTCACTTTTATTTTTGAAACTTCTGTAATGAGTTCGTAATGAAGTTCGTAAAATCAAACCATCGTGCAACCCTGAAAATTGAACACTTGGAAGAATTAATTTGCACAACAGCAAGTGCGGATTTGAAAGAGCAAGGCCCAAAAGGTTAACGCCAAGACCTTTTCAGCAAGGACTTCAGTGGGCAACGTCGTAACACCTGATAAATCCATGAGTTACTACCCTCAATGCCTCCAGAGAGGAGGTATTTGGTGTCGTGGGAGTGCACACCCGAGGCTAAAGTTTGCAGTAGTAGCAACCACTTCTATTATTCAATGCCGAGTATGTTAGCGTTGGACAACCTATACCACTTCACCTTTTGTCAATCCTGTTTTATAATTGAGCTTAGAAAACGGTGTCCCTGTATTTTCGTTTCTGGAGAAAACTTCTGTTGTGATTGTAGGTGGTTCTCTTTTGGCTAATATTGAGAGTCATGGCACCTGGCCATGTAGCAGGATCGACCAGCTTCCTTCTTCGTCACACTCAACAATTTTGTATAGGTTGATCTCACTTCTCGTACTTAAACTTCCACTGTAGGCTAACTATCTGGCAAAACATCGTCAGGCTGGCTGCCTACCTCGTCGTCATCTTCACTGTGGTGTAGCCCTTCAACAGCTGTTTGAGTATTTTCTGAGATACTGTATGCTTGTCCAAGGCACCTTTCTATTTTTCTGATTCAGCCTTTTTTGTATTAGCTTTTTGCCCGTGTTTGACCGCCACTTAAACCTTTCGGCCTATGTCTCCTGTCTTTTCACTCATGGTAGTTAGCTTAGTTACAGAAACAACATATTTTTAAATAAATAACCGAAATTCGACTGTTGAAAACAAAACACCACTACAAAACCTGCCTATCACTATATACTATACACTTGGATAACGGTTACAGTTAATAGACTAGAGCACAAACCGCGTTTCAGAACAGTGTTGAATACCCAGGAAAAGTTTCTTAGAGTTTAAAAATTCTTTTCTTATCTAACATGAAATACATAAAGTAATTGCAGATTTCCCAACAACTATAAACCTACATTTCAGAAAATTTTCAAAACAGGCAAGCATTGTAATTGCCTCCAGAACGTCCACTAAGCTCATCCCACCTATGTACCTTTTCAGACCTTTTGCAACTTCTAATTTATTAGGCTATACCTCACAAACTACGACGCCAGTCTGTGTGAGAATGATGCCATAACACTTGCTTCGGCTGTGTTTCATAATGCAAGGCTCACCACAAGAACATCATAAGGCTTACTTCGCTTATATTTGCTGCAGATTTCACTGACATCTTGGATGATTTCAAATTCTGACAGATTGCGATGTTATGCTGTGTATCAGGGGTGTCCAAAGTGATGCCTGTGGGCACATTTCATACACCGTATTTACTCGATTGTTAGCCGCCCTTGAATGTAAGCAGCGCAAAATGGTGTTAAAAAATTAATGCAAGCTGTCCTTGATTCTAAGCCGCATTTGAACATAGGTTACCTGATCCTCTGAACTAGCACGTTTCGTGTTTAATAGGTATCCCTGGTAATGATGCTTACCACTACAACTGCCATCTGTTCATCATAATCCCTCCTGTGACGGATGTGCACATGATGCCGAAGAGAATAGAATGTGAAAAAAGAGTTTGGCCGAAAAAAACGGCCAAGAAAAAACTGAGTGTCATCTTTCGGTTTCGATAAGGTAAAGAAATAAAATATAAGCCGCTCTTGATTGTAAGTCGCCCTTGATTAATTAATTATCAGTCGCACGAATGGTGAAAAAAAAACGTTGCAAGCCGCGGCTTACAATCGAATAAATACAGTACCTAACCAGTCCCGTCGCCGCGGGGAGATTAGGCGGGCTTACAGTCTCGCAAACAATCTCCAAGATACCCAAATTGAAACGTGAAACCCCGTAAATCAGTGGAGTTTTGTTAATCTAATTTGTTAATTTGTTCAATTCATCACCTCTTTCTATCCCTTAAAAGTGTTTTGTTTGACTAGTAATACATCATTTGCAGTTTTTCTTTTGATGTCTAAGCAGCTAGTACGTGTGGGAATTCAAACAAATCGAGGATCCTTATCTGAGAATTGTTGCACCTTCGACCTTGTAATTTGTTCATTAAATTAATGCACGAGGCGCAACCTGACTCCACATTGAAAGAACGCGAAAAATCTAAAGTTTGTGAAAGATTTGAAAGGTGTTAGATAAAATGGAAAGTCTCGATGGAGTAGTGGAATTATTTGTTGTATTCAACCACAATGTCATAACCTTGCATTTTGCTGCAAATAAAAGCACTATGCATTATGCATACCAGTTACTACGATAAAGTATATGAGCTTCTAAGTCTATGATAGTCTTCACCTGTTTGCATAATTTGTCACTTCACCTAAATCGTCACTTTTTTCCAATCCCCTTGAGGTGACGAATTAGGCAAATTCTATTGTAGTTTAGTAGTTAACTATTATATAAAACATCATATTACCATCCATGACCTCCTTACTTAAACCAGTGTTGCCAACTCGTTTTACAACGGATATACCAAATCTTTTTTTTAAATATACCAAATTTATCTGTAACAAAAAAATTAAAATTTAATACTACCTTTCCTGTGCTTTTTCTACTTCACTTGACATGATCAAAAGTTGTGTGCAGTGGCATCATAAAGAAACTGCAACCTCAATTTCTACTTTAACTTCAACAGTGACATATTTATTAACCACTAGAACAGTATTCATCTTTTTTGTAGTGCGACCCATTATAGCAACACACTATAACCCAATGACCCCCATCTGAAACTTGATTAAAGCAATTATGTAATACAGCTGTGTACATAAAATATTTACCGTACTCATGACCCCTTTAAAAATGGTTCACAACCTTTCTGGGAGTCACAAACCCCAGGTGGACAACCACTGCATTGGAATATTCAACCTTGCAACACCTGCACCTGCCGGGCAGAGTTGCATTTTAGCTGGGTTTATACTTTCTCTGCCATGCCCAGGTCCTTGCGGATCTGAGCAACCCATCCACCGAGAGAGACCGGTTGCGACCCAGCACACCCCTGCGTAACTGTGCTGATCATCTAGCAGCTCCTTCCCACATATATGCACCAACACGAGTTGAAACTGGACAGTAACAAAGCTAATTTAACTGCTGAGGGACATCGACTCGACAACCTTCCGGTTCCTTCAATGCACTGGCGTCCTTGCACTGATTTGTGTTTCTTCTAGCTGAATATTAATTAGCGCCGAATAAAATCAACTCAACTCAACTTTGAAATTTTAGACTGACATAAAGTGAAAGTTGCATCTAAATCCCATCAACCATTTAGGCTCTTGACTGGAGACATAGTCATTATAGAACATGTTTTTGATTTGTTTTATGCATGTAAGTTATGCATTTACAGAAGCTGAACTTGTGAAAGCTGCATTGCAACAATCAATTTTAGTAACAGACTTCACCAAAAAGTTGCTGAGCTTATATTTTTGTACAAGCTTCTAACATGCCATGAGTATCAATGATTTTGTTAAATTGATGGTTTGAGTATCGTTATTTCAATGAATATCTTGTTTTGTATAATGGTACTGATCTGCATTAAGAAATCTTGTGTAAGGGCAAATAAAGTTTGAATAAAAGTTCAGCCATTTCTAGTTGCTACAGTTTCAGTTAACAAAGAACAAAATATTTATATTAAAATAAATTCTTTAAAATTGAACCTTATAAGGATTAGGTGGCTACCACTTCCACATTAAAGCAAAAAAATCAATGAAATAAAAAAATCTGATTTCAATTCAAAAAATCTAATTTTTTTGAAAAACTCATGAAATTTATCAACCCTACTTAGCAGTGATTGTTAAACAGACTTTTCTAGCTACTTTATTATTAACTCCATCTGGCTATCTAAACAGCAAGCTACGCAAATGTGTAAAGTTGGTAATAATCACCAAAGGAATCCTGCTTCTGATGTAGTACTGTACAAAGTATGAGAGGACCACCTGGGCTAGCTAAATTTCTTTACAACAATCACTACACAAAACACGTTGATCAAGTAGTAGTCTGACTTCTGACTGTATACAACTAGGCATGTAGTCTAACTTCACGTTCAACACTCCAAGCAATGAATGTTGATGCTTTCCACCCAAGCCTCAAATATGTTATTATCTCAAAAACGTATCAAAAATGATTAGGTAATGTTATTCTAGGTAACAGTGGCAGGTACTGCTGTCTATAAATTACAGGACATAGTAGAATACAAATTGATAAAAACTCAATGATTTCTAGTGTTTCATACTTCAATTCATGATGGTTGAAGCTTTGTTTGGGAGGCTAAGTGGCGACGGGACTGAATTTTGGGCCCTCGGTGACAGTGTCGGCCCAATTGGCAGGTATGGAGGGCGGCTGATATAGCTCTGATTACTTTCACAGGTGATGTTGAGGACTACAAGATTAGCCCTGACTCAAACTACACTAGCCGCGAAACCTACCAGAAATTATGTAACAGCAAAAACCCAACTGACCTTACTTTACTGCACATGAATACTAGATCTTTGCCAAAATATCAACATAAGATAGAGGAACTTTTGTTAAACTGTGCTAAAACACCAGAATTAATTGTAGTTAGTGAAACAAATATTCAACAAGTTCTTGAAAATTATGACTTTTTACATGCAGATTCTAAAAATAATACTGGTGGAGTAGGTTTGTTCATTAGAGTGCGTTGTCTACCAAGAAATGAACTAACTACCAACCAACCAGGCTGTGTAAACTTGTGGGTAGAATTAAGGCAGTGGCTACAGAACAATTGATGGATCTTTAAATTTGAAATCTTATTCAACCATCTCCTGTAACATGACAGTAACGCACGAGGAGAATGCAGTTAGGCTTTGTAGAAACATAGTAAACACAAAAGGTAAACCTAACCTTAACCCTAACACTAAGCTAACACCTAACCTAATCCTAAGCTAACGCTAACCTAACACCAACCTAATGCTAACCTCTAAACCTAACCCCTGAAGCAAAAGCTTGTAAAGTTTTGAAAAAAGCAAAGAAAAACTGGTCCCATGAATTGAAATGTGCAAGCAGTCACTATTATGAAAACGTAAGGCATCAGACGAACCTTCAACCATTGGCATGGCAAACTTGGAACCCATCCACTAGGCTACCAGATTGACACCGGTTGAATGACAAACTGACCACTTCATTCGAATCGGGTCATGCAAGGCGGTATTGTCGGATAAGTTTTGAAAGAGGAAGATCCATGGGTGATTTCCTAGCCACTTCCTAGAATTAACCAGTCGAAATGACCCTAAAGGTACAGTATCAAAATAGGTGTCATCTGTAGACATAGCTTTTGCAGTATTAGTGATTTTCAATCGGACCTATCTGCTAGATGCATGGCTTGAACAATATTACATATGTGGAAACATTAACATTAAACAATTCCTGCGCATAATGGAAACAAATAGTTTTGATATGGTGTAATTCAATTTTACTTCGCAATGCCCACAGTTTGATGTCTTCCTCTCTTACCAGTGAAATGTTTTGTTTAGTGGTATGGTTTTTCTGATGACAGAGATTGACATCAGTGTAAAAACTAAACTTGCCGATATTGACATGTTGAAAACAAATAAAAGTGATCTGTTTTTTCAACTGGAAGTCTTGTAAGCTCAGTCAAAGGTGGGCAATAATTTGGCACAGGAGCCACTCTAAAAATGCAACGTTTACTGGAAAACCTTACCTTCTGAATGGAAGGAGAAGCAAGTCTTAGTGTAAGTTAAGATATGTTGCAGGAAATTTCAGATTTGAACATTTTTCTTTAATGCTTCTGCAGGCCACTGAAAACACTGTGGGCTGCTAATTTGCTACCCTTGTGCTGCTAATTGCCTAGACCAGTGGTTCTTATAGTTTTTTCGTATTCCCCTCTTACAAACCCAAAACTGTTAATTCTTCCCCAACAAAAAGTACAAAAAAAGATGATTGTAAAAATTTCACCCTACCTTCTGTGACGAAACAATAGACCAGTGGTTCTCAAAAGTTTTTTTCACATTCTTCTCTTACAAACCCAAACATTGTCAATTCTTCCCCAACAAAGATCACAAATGATCATTGCTGAAATTTCACACAGCCTACTGTGAAGAAACAATAGACCAGCGGTTCTCCATTGGGGCTGCTCGTACCTGCAGGGGGTGTGAGAGGGTTTTTTGGGGGTTCGAACTTCTCTGCCAAACTGTATAGCTAAATTTATATTACCGACCCAGTTTCTTGTTTTGGGGACTTTGCGACTGTTGATGTCAGCGATGATAATACAAAAAACAATACATCAAATGGTGCAAGAGGTGCAAAAACATTTTTCCTTCCAGATGGGGTGCGGGCTTCAAAATGAATTGCGAACTGCTGCAACAGACCATTATGAAATAAACAGACTCTTTTATAACATTATTCACTGCAGTTGAAGCAGCTTGTATCTGAAAATTTTGGTGCATGTTCTGCATGATCATGGATCTGGTTCGAAATCGCAGCTTCACCCTTCCCACCATTTATGGCAAATGGACTAGTTTACGACGCCTCAAGAATAGCTTCCCGCAGGGATCCATCCTGGGACCCCTCTTCAACATGCTCATCTCTGACCTGCCAACCACCGTCTCCAGAAAGTATGCATACGTCAATGACCTAGCAGACATTCATGCTGATGGAGATGGGCAGGCAGTGGAAGAAGGGGTGCTAAGCAAAGATATGGCAACTGTAGGTAAATACCTCCAGACCTGAAATTAAAGTTCAGCACTACAAAGCAGTGTTGGTACTCTTCCACCTCAACAACAAGGAACTTAAACATGGGCTGAAAGCCAAACCACAATGACAACGACGAAGCCCTGCCCTTTTACTCCAAGCCCAAACCCAAATACCTTGGAGCAATGTTGGACAGGTCACTCACATTCTGCCGACACCTCCCGTCACTTCGGAAAAAGTTGACATCACTCTTGAGGCAGCTTGCTAGCTTGGGCAAAGGTGCTGGAGCAACAACGTCACAAACAGCCACTTTAGTCCTGATACATTCAACAGCAAAGTGCTATGCTCCTGTCTGGTGCTGCAGTGCTCAAGCCTGCCTCATTTATCCTGCCATCAACAACGCCTTGTGAACTGTGACAGGATGTGTGCATCCTACACCAGCGGACAACCTTCCCGTCCTCGCAGGCATCCAACATTCCCATCTAAACTAATCTCACTGTGCAATTTTTTATGTGTTGAATAAACTAATAATAAAAAGTAAAGGTTCTTTCATCCACACCTTTTCTCCATTTCTTCCCTTAGTGCAGTGTTTCCCAAACTTGTTCGAACTGTTACCCAAACCAAGATAGCGATTCTGTCTTACCCTCAATAAAAATTTTTGCAGTGATCACTCACAATACCGAGCAACGTTGTGGTTTTAGTTCCGCGTTACCCATTGTAGAATCGCATATTACCCCTGGGGGATAATTTTCTCCCAGTTTGGGAACCACTGCAACAGATTATGAACCAAACGGACCCTTATAATGCCAGTCACTGCAGATAACGCAGCTTGTCCTTGTCTACTGTAGACATTCTCATCTAAACCAGCTTCGTTGTGCAATTTTTTATGCGTTGAAGAAACAAATAATAAAAACTTACGTTTTTTCATCCATAGCTTTTCTCCCCAATCTTCCTTGGAACAAACGTCCTCCCAGGAATTAAAAATTCCTCCCTAAGTGAGCCAAGTGGCACCCATTTGAGAACCACTTGCCTAGGCCCTAGGCTATGTTATAAAAACATCATTGCTTCACTGTCATGCATATTGTTGTTACATTGATTATCCAAATATTTACATTTCATTTTGATTTATCCACGCTTTGACTATTGTGTCTTAGACATTAATAATAAAAATTATATTAGTTTATTTCAGACTCGTGGTCCATACAGACACGATCATAGACACAAGAGCATAAAAAATGGTCAGCCGCTCAGTAGTGCAATTTGCACATGACCATGGAGAGGAGCAAAACACTTTTAGCATCATCACAACTGTGTTGTCATTTGCAAGAGCACAAAAAAATGGTTAGTCATACAGTAATGCATTATAGAATCGGTGTTTGCACATGACCAACATTGAGAGGAGCAAAGCATTTTAGCAGCACTTCTTACTTTTTGTATGCTTGGTTTGCATACATCGCACACACATTTTTTCTTTTTAGTACACAAAAGCAATACTGATGAGACGCGAACACTGAAACAATGCACCAACAACTACTGCATTTGGTCTCCATCATACAGGAGCTTTGAATAATTGTGGAAAAATGAAAATTTGTGAAAAGCATCAGACATTTGAAGTGATCGGATAAAAAAGTTGAATGAAGACGCACATCTTATAAAAAATAGATACAAATTGTTTCTCAGCAGGGCATGAAATGTCCTGACACACTGGTTGACCTGGTCTGGGCGAACACTTACATTTCTGGGCATGTGATGCATAATTCGGTAGGCACTGTTGTACGCATTTATCCACACACCAAGGTAATTCACTTGGTCAAAAACTTGCACACGTACACCATTTAAAAAAACATTTGATATGTTTTTATGGTATCATAACAACTGTCGACTAAGAACAACTGCCAACTAGGACAACTCCAAGTTGAGTTTTTCAACCCTTTGTTGGTCAAGAAAGCTTGGTTTCAACTAGAGCTTTTTGTGCATGTATTTCACACTAAATTGAAGTCGACTGACGTTAAGGTTGGACATCTGTGTATGCCAATCTGCTAAGCAACTCTATGCTTAAGCTGCATTTTGCATTTCAAGTTTGATGTAATTATGAGACCTCATTATCATCGAACAAAAACCTATGATTACAATCAAACTACTTCATCAGGATAGATTACCTTAGCTGCAAAATGTAAATCAAAATGTTTCAACGAATTTATAGCCCCTCGTTATTGTAATGTGAAATGACCTGAGTTGTAAGTTTGCACATGCTTGGCAGCTGTGGATTTCGTGTGCAAGGCATAAAAAAACCAAAACATTGGTTTTGTCTCTTTAACACAGTGTTTCCCAATCTTTTTTTGGCTAGCGCCCCCTTTTCTGACAAACAAATTTCTATCGCCCCCCTACCATGCGTAACACACATATCAACACAATTTTTTCGTATTGTAGATTTGGTATGTTTGAAAATGATTAAAACAAGAATGAGCACAAAGATGCAATTCACAATAAAACTTAATAGTAATCTAACTCATTTAGCAGTTGGAAACTGTTAGAGTACATGAAGGGCTGAATGTCGTTTGAACAGCATTAAACTTGGACAAGGACGTGAAGATTGCTGATTAGTGATTTGGCTTTAAATGAGGTTATAACCATTCCCCTGCTTGTGCAAATTAACTTCATTGAACTTCGTGAAGATATTTGTGAACTGTGACAGCCAAGATACTGTATGTATGACACCCTTTGACAGTCACCTTCCGTCGCGTGCAGCAACAGCGAACAGGCGTACAAACTCCCTTCATCATTATCCGAGTGCGCCACATTGCCTAAACTTAGCAGAACACTTCTGAACCCTTTGGTGTCCTTTGGTCAATCAATCCATTAATACTCTGGCGCATTTTTAGTAAATTTTGAGTTTGGAGCAGTGCAGGATTGAATTTAATCTGCAGATTTTAAAAGTTTTTGAACTTAGCTGTGACACTTGCAGTCGTCCACTGGCTCTACCATCTCTCTCCCTGGATTTCCTTGGCACTGCTCAAGGTAAAATGCGTTCTGAAACACACTTCTATTTTCCGGAATCTTTTCGATTCGATTCTCTTTAGGTAACTTATTCTTGTTGGCACCTAATACTATCCGTAAAAAGTATAAATTGCCTTTCTCCTTTCGAATTGAACTTGTACAAAGTTATTATTATATTTGTGAACAGAAACCACTCCATCCAAAATTAGCTCACGCTTTTGGTTACAGGTTGAGTCTAAGTGCAAGTGTGCATTCTCAAACCTGACCGGTGATAGTCACTGTAACGAATCGAGCATT
>Ga0210059_1013306_pt1 | contig 12322 bp, 3 predicted proteins | sample Ectturendosymbi2_FD_188042 | JGI IMG/M metagenome (GOLD analysis project Ga0210059, IMG submission 188042) | Ecteinascidia turbinata endosymbiont from Florida, USA - Sample 2 (SPAdes) (version 2) | ecosystem: Host-associated > Tunicates > Ascidians > Unclassified | place: Key West, Florida...
CCACTTTGGGTCCAAAGAAAAAGTAGGGGACCAACGTAAATGTCTATCTTGCATGGGCATTTTTTATGTTAACCAAAAGAACTTGAACGTGAATTCGAGACACAACTGGGGGCAGGGCCGGTTTTAAGCCGATTTGACCGATTTCTTCTAATTGGGCCCCGAGTCAAAAGGGCCCCGCGCTACGCCTGCTAAACAAGGAAAACTTACATTTGCTGTCGAAGCTGCTTGTGTATAGTGCCGGCGCGGAGCCCAGTGTTTTTTAAGGTGTTTTGAGAACCAAAACGGTTCTCAATTTTTTTCCGACGGTCTCTCAAAATACAGTATAAATTCGCTTTACTACCACATCCATGTACACCAAAACTTTGATTGGCAATCATCTCGATATTCAGATGAAACAATTGCGGCCTCTCAAAACGTCTTCGCAGTGAATAAGGTCAAAACTTAAGAAAACTCTGGAGGGGCCCACAAATTTTGTAAGCGTGGGATCCGTTGCCAACGAAAATCCAAGTGAACTGGGCGGTATTTAGAGCCCTCATCAAAGTTCTGCACTAAGTATCGTCATTGTTTTCAGTGGTGTGTAGCCAAGTTGTTTCACTAGCACCTCGTTAAGGCAGAGGTGGCTTAAATTTTGAAGCTGTTTTCGGTTTCATTTATAAAAACGTTTCGTATTTGGCAGGTCAGGTTTCAATGGTTGCTGCAAAATACGGTTCGACAGTTGTTGAGCGTTGATATTTCAATAATTGCTACCGCCTCTCTTCTGAAAGGAACGTTTGGTTCGTAATTGCAAATGTGTGCTGCTTGGTCAGTCTTGTAATAGCGTTGTTCATTTTCCCTCTCGTAAAGATTTGTTGAGGCAATCTGAGATTGGTGAAAACGTTTGAAATAAACTTAGTTATAATTATGAATGACTGTTTCAGGTGTACAAAAAACGGTTCCTTAAAACGAAACAGAAACTTACTAACAGTTAAGCCATTTTCAAAGCATCAGAATTGAAGCGACAATTTGGTTCAAGTGAAGTAAGCCTCACGACGTTCTTGTGGTGAAAATTCCATCGTGAAATACTACCGAAACAAGGATTATCGCTCAATCTTACAGATTGGCGTCGTAATTTCTGAGATATATCCTAACAAAATTGAAAGTTGCAAAACGTCCGAAAAGGTGGTACGTGGAACAACTTACGTGGAAGTTTGAGGCTATACTACAGTAGCCTACTTGCCTGTTTTGAAAAATTAAAAAGGTTTAAAATTATTGGGAGATCTCCAATCACTTCATATATTTCTTTAGTGTTAAAAGAGAAAAAAATCTTAACCTTCTCCGGGATATTCAAAACCTGCTCTAATAAGTGGTTTGTACTCCTTTGATCGGTGCTCTATTAAGTGGTTTTCACTGTAACCATTTTCCACGTGTAAAGTATATAGTGATAGGCAGGTGTTTTGTTTTTGGTTTTAAACAGTCGAAATTGGACTACTTATTTAAGAATATGTTTTGTCTGTAACTAAGCTAAATACGTATTATGAGTCAAAGACCAAGAGACGTAGACCACAAATGTTAAGTGGCAGCCAAAATAAGCTTAAAGCTAAGGCAAAAACGGACCTAAGCAGTAAAAAGAAAGGTGTGTTGGACAATTATTTGAATCACTGAGTGTATATACCCTAAATGCCACACCACCTTGAAGATGGCTACAAAGTAGGCACACAGCCTGATCATGTTACGTCAGGTAGTCAAAGTGGAAGTTCAAGTACGGGAAGTGATACCAATCGTTTCGAAAGTGGTGATTCTGACAATGAAGGAAGGAACCTCGTCGAATGTGCATCTGAGGCATGCGAGCAAGAAAATTCAAAATTTGGATTACCAAATGATCCTGCTACTTAGCCAGGTGCAGGGGCTGATCCAGCCAGTCAGTTTAGGAGGGCGATTTCAGTAACATTTGGTAGTCCAATCTCATTACGGGTTCTCTACTGTAAGAAAGATTTGAAGTATATTTCACAACTCTGCTGTGACCAAGCAACGAACGGCAAAATGGCTTTACAGCGCGAATGATGTTTTCCGAATCGTACAAAATCGTGGTGAAAAAAGTTACTTTCGTAGTTTTTAGGGGGGCGATCGCCCCAATCTACACCACCCTGGATCCGTCCCTGGCCAGGTGTCATGAGTCGGCATGTTAGGGACTACCCTGCATGGACTATTTAGCCCAAATAGGACCGCCTGCAATCATAATAGAAGTTTTCCCCAGAAACGAGGGTGAAGAGACACTGTATTCTAAGTTTCACTGCAAAAGAATATCATCAAATGGTGAAGAGATAGGTCATCCATGGCTATTATTCCTGGCCTGGAAAAATATAACCTTTTGTTACTTCTGCAAACATTTCGGTTCTGGATATCCACTAGCACAGCACTCAATACCTCTACTCTCTGCAGGCACTACACTCGTACCTCTCTTCTGATCAAGGAGGTACCTGGCCAGAGGGTTGTAATTTTAAAGAGGGTTGTAATTATTTGATTTATTGGGTTTAACGGCGCTGTCCATTGAAGTCTCCGCCGGAGAGGTCTTGGCGTCAGCCTTTCGGGCCTCGCCTTTGTTACATCACCGATTTCTATCATTGAGCCTTGGTGCACCCTCTCAAGAATTTCTACACACCACTGAGTAGGGCCCCGCAAAAGTGTTTCCAATCGGGCCCCGCACCTGCTAACACCGGCCCTGACTGCGGGGACCAGCCAATGCTCCACCCAGGCCTCCCTTGGAATCGCCACTGTTGCGACTCGCTTACCGCGGCTGTAAAAATCTCACACACGAGCAAAGTACGTCAAGTACAACGCACCCAAATGTTTGCAACTGCTAGGTTCACGATTCGCGTGTTAATTACTTTTACAGACTGCTAATATAATCGAACGCAACGAAACCGTCTCGCGAAAGGATGAGAGATTTAAACCGCAGCGGTCGCCAGAACGTTTTCAATAGGGGGCTTTACATTTGCGCAGGGTCATGACATTCTGAAAATTTGTTAAAATCTCCACTGATCTATAGTGCTTCGTATTTAAATTTGGAGGGACTGAGCCCACCAATGCTCCCTCGTGGCGACGAGACTAGTTTAAACCTCTCTTATGCTGTCATTGTTAAAATACGTACAAAAAAGCTACAATAATCGAATCTATTAAGGCTGTCTTAAAAAGTGACATATTCGCGAATCGTGAACCTAGCAGTTGCAACCATCTGGGTGCGTTTTCCTTGACGTGGTTTGCTCGTGTGTGTGAGATTTGTCTCTCTCTATGGACCGCTGTCTTCTTCGAAGAGAGAGGTGTGTGTGAGATTCTTACAGCCGTGGTAAGCGAGTCGCAACGTGGTCCCCTTGTGCTGTCATGTCTTTGATGACGCTACACATATGTCCGTTGTGTTTCGTTTTTCGGAGCACAGAAAAAAAACAGATGTGAAACTTATAAAAAACATAGGCCATGCATGTGGTTAGTCAAATATTTAACCGTGACGTTGTCGGTTGCCTTGCCTGCAGAAATTAATATCCTTTTCCCGCCAGACAAGCACGATCTTAACAATTCCGTGTCATTGACCGGTTTTAGTCGCAGGCAACAAGCGCAGTGATCGTGGGGCACTCCAGTAATGATTTACAGTTTTTGTTGACAGTAGATTTAGAGCATCAATATCTTCATTTTCGGCTTTGCCCAAATTGATTAACCCTTTTCCACTTTTTCGTCGAAACAGTGGGAGAGGGAGGCCTCACAAGAGGATAAGGTGAGGGTCTCGCTTCAGCTAAATCCGGCCCTGATCTTGTGCCAGGGTTGTCCAAAGAAAACTCAACACTTTTCAACATTGCGAAAAGCAGTTATTGAACCAATAACACTGTACTTTGGTGGTCGGAAAACTGTGGGCCTCTGTCCAACTGTGGGCCATTCAGCACTTCTTACTGGGCTGCACAAAACTTTTTGTTGTGGGCCATGTGGTATGTAGGAACTAAAGTGCTGGGCTGGTTGCGTGGGGAAAACATAGGTTAATATAATGGCATTGGTGTGGAACACACATATTTTTAGGGGTGCAAAGGATTTTTGCCCGAAATTCCCTAAATTCCACGGAAAAATTTTGGGCCATCTTTTATACATTGCATGAAGACCGAATTTTGGATTACCTCCAAAAAAACGTCTTCATGTGATTTGGCACCAATTTCGCAACCGAAACAAGTTTGGTGCCATTTTTGCTTGTATTTTTGGGGAGTTTGCCCAGATTTTCAGTGATTTTGCAAAGGTTATCACATATTTTGCCCAGACATCTCTTGATTTTTCCCGGAGTTTCACCAAATCAAAGCTTTTGGGGAGTTTCACCAAATCAAAGCTCCCGGAGTTTCCCGGAGTTTCACCAAATCAAAGCTCAAACGCTTGCACCCCTGCACTTCGCCTCCTACACGAATATGAAAAACCTATGCAACAATGTTTGTTTGATCGTAATATGTCATTGATGTTTGTTGTCATTATACGGCTTATGACATGTGCATAGCACTATTATGTTACAGATACATGAATACAACATAAGTTTGAAACTGAGCTTTCAAAAGAAAGCTCGAGCCTTCAATTAAGACTGAATTGGGGATTGGGGCAATCATAACGAAAGTTTGCCGATCATCTCAGTGCGCAACACTTTTGAACGGAACTTCAGCAAGTTTCTTTTAATCTAAACGTTTCACAGATCAACTATGAATGATGAAAGACTAACAAACCCGGCAATGATATCTATTGAAAGTCAAACTGCTGAAACTAAGATTAGATATGAATGAGTTGACAAAAATATTTGCCTCTTTGAAAACATGGAAAAAGTCATTTCGCTATAGTTTGAAATATAGCAAATGCTAAGTCATCTTGCGTTATAGGTTTCGTTGATGGTTAGAACAGTCGCCAGAAAGTCTTCAATAGAGAGGCTTTCGGTTTGAGCAGAGTGGCTTGACATTCCAAAAATTGACAAAAACTCCACTGATTCATACGGTTTCATCTTTCAATATATTTGGCCTTGAAACTTTGTTTGGGGAGCTAAGCTGGCCAACCACCCCGTCGTGACGGGACTGTTGATGCTGTAGAAACCTGCCTTGATGAACTTGGTCAATAATATCGACACTTTTTTTATATATAAATATTATATGTATAAGAAGCAACATATTATACATTGGAAGCTCCAAAGTCCAGGCTTGAGTGACCCCCAACCAGTGGTGTAGAAGGCGGGAGTGCAGGGGGTGCAAGCGCACTTCTGAAAGTTTTGATTTGACAAAAATCTGGACAAAGTTCCGGAAAATCCGTGTAGAAAATGTCCGCTACGTTTGTGGCTTCAAACATGGATCACGTTTGCAGAAAAGCATATGAAGATTTCTGTTTGGAGGTCACACAAAAAAAAGGTCTTAACGATCATTGGGAGAAAATTTGTAGGCAAAAGTTGCACAAAATCGTTTTGGGAAAGTTTGGGGAAATTCGGGCAAAAATTCTTCCCACCAAAAAAAAATTTACCTGCTCCTACGCCAATGCCACCTAGCACCGGCCCTGCATATAGCTCTTTTGTAGATCAATGCTCGCATGTTGCAAAGTTATTGCTTTCAAAACTATGGCTTTAAATATGTCACGTGCTAAATATGTTTTTAAAAAACAGGTAGCAAACCCTTGGACGTAATGGTGACTACAAGATCAATGTTGGTCAAGCCTACGAAAAGAAAATATCAAAAAGAAGTTTTGCAAAGACTGGATCACAAAAGAATTAAAGAATGTCATCGAAGATCTGGAAAAGGAAACTATGGAAAATGTTTCTTTGAAAACCAATTAGAAAAAATGAAGATTTCGTCGAATCTGAACAAATTTTCAAACACGGAGAAATTCTTCAAATTCAAGAACAAACTTCTCTCAGAAGATTCGTTAAAAATAACAAAAGATGAGCGTCTGCGACACTTCAGCAAAATGACTCGAGAAGTCATTTCAGATAAAACATCCAAAACCGATGGATCTCTTGAAGCAAAACAATGTCCTAAAAATTTTTCTCGTCCTTCTTCAGCAAAAATTAATTTCCAATACAGCCACTGCAAAACACGCTATTTACACTCGCTTCATTCATCCCCTTTGGTGGAAAGAAGCAGAGAAATTCCTAGGAAAAACAGTTTAAAAAATAACAGAAAAATATTGAACAGGCAAAAAAAGTTTGAAGTCCCTCGGCAAAACCTTCGAAGTAACTCCTCTGAATACAATAGAGATGGAATTTACAATGGAAACAAATCATGCCAAATAGAAGATACCAAAATTTTAGCTGATGAAAGCTTGTTCAGCTTGAAACACAGTAGAAATGCTTTTCTTCATGCGACGTCTTTGCCCAACATAACTCGTGAGGGATTTGATGCAAGAAGGCATTGCCAGCATATTAGACAATACTTAGTCAGAAAAATGACACCAATCAAGCACACAAAAATTGTACGAGGAACAAACCGGTTTTGTTGCCATCAGTGCGGAAAATATTTCACGCAAAACACGTATTTCAATAAACAAGCGAAAATTCATTTGGAAAGAAAACAACAATGTTGCCAGGAATGTGGAAAAAAAAATTCCCGTGCCCAACACTTGAACAATCACATGCGAACACGTACAGGAGAAAAACCTCATTGTTCCCAGGAGGGTGGAAAAAGATTTTCCCAATCCACCCACCTGACCACGCACATGCGAACACACACTGGAGAAAAATCTTATTGTTGCCAGGAGTGTGGAAAACGATTTTCCCATTCCAGCCCTCTGAGCACACACATGCGAACACACACTGGACAAAAACCTTATTGTGGCCAGGAGTGCAGAAAAAGATTTTCCGTTGGCAGCTCCACAACCACGCACATGCGAACACACACTGGACAAAAACCTTTTTGTTGCCAGGAGTGTGGAAAAAGATTTTCCCAGTCCAGCAACCTGACCACACACATGCGAACACACACTGGAGAAAAACCTTTTTGTTGCCAGGAGAGCGGAAAAAGATTTTCCGTTTCCAGCCACTTGACCAAGCACATGCGAACACACACTGGACAAAAACCTTATTGTTGCCAGGAGTGTGGAAAAAGATTTTCCGTTGCCAGCAGCCTGACCAAGCACATGCGAACACACACCGGAGAAAAACATTTTTGTTGCCAGGAGTGTGGAAAAAGATTTTCCGATCCGAGAACCTTAACCACGCACATGCGAACACACACTGGACAAAAACCTTATTGTTGCCAGAAGTGTGGCAAACGATTTTCCGTTGCCAGCAGCTTGACCACGCACATGCGAACACACACTGGAGAAAAACCTTTTTGTTGCCAGGACTGTGGAAAACGATTTTCCCAGTCCAGCGCTCTGACCACACACATGCGAACACACACTGGAGAAAAACCTTTTTGTTGCCAAGAGTGTGGAAAAAGATTTTCCGATCCGAGCACCCTAACCACGCACATGCGTACACACACTGGACAAAAACCTTATTGTTGCCAGAAGTGTGGTAAACAATTTTCCGTTGCCAGCAGCTTGACCACGCACATGCGAACACACACTGGAGAAAAACCTTATTGTTGCCAGGAATGTGGAAAACGATTTTCCCACTCCAGCGCTCTGACCACACACATGCGAACACACACTGGAGAAAAACCTTACTGTTGCCAGGAGTGTGGAAAAAGATTTTCCGTTGCCACCAGCCTGACCATGCACATGCGAACACACACTGGAGAAAAACCCTTTTGTTGCCAGCAGTGTGGAAAAAGATTTTCCTTTGCCAGCAGCCTGACCACGCACATGCGAACACACACTGGAGAAAAACCCTTTTGTTGCCAGCAGTGTGGAAAAAGATTTTCCGTTGCCACCAGCCTGACCATGCACATGCGAACACACACTGGAGAAAAACCCTTTTGTTGCCAGCAGTGTGGAAAAAGATTTTCCTTTGCCTGCAGCCTGACCACGCACATGCGAACACACACTGGAGAAAAATCTTTTTGTTGCCAGGAGTGTGGAAAACGATTTTCCCAGTCCAGCGCTCTGACCACACACATGCGAACACACACTGGAGAAAAATCTTTTTGTTGCCAAGAGTGTGGAAAAAGATTTTCCGATCCGAGCACCCTAACCACGCACATGCGTACACACACTGGAGAAAAACCTTATTGTTGCCAGAAGTGTGGTAAACGATTTTCCGTTGCCAGCAGCTTGACCACGCACATGCGAACACACACTGGACAAAAACCTTATTGCTGCCAGGAGTGTGGAAAAAGATTTTCCGTTGCCAGCAACTTGACCAAGCATATGCGAACACACACTGGATAAAAACCTTATTGTTGCCAGGAGTGTGGAAAAAGATTTTTCCAGTCCAGCCCTCTTACCACGCTCATGCGAACACATACTGGCAAAAAAACTTATTGTTGCCATGAGTGTGGAAAAAGATTTTCCGATCCGAGATCCCTCACCAAGAATGTGTGAACACACACTGGAGTAAAACCTTGTTGTTACCAGGAGTGTTGAAGTAGAATTTCTCGACCGAGCTCCCTAACCAAGCACATTCGAAATCACACTGGAGAAAAACCATAATGTTTCCAGGAGTGCGAAAAATGATTTTTTGTTGCTGCTTACTTTGCTTCTCATGTGTTAACACACACTGTATAGAAAATCATTTTATCGCTTCCAGTGTGGAATACTCTTTGACCGTTCACGTGACTTGTCGCTTTGTGTGAAACTGTTCTTTGCATTTTTATTGCGGTGGAAAACCTCACAGCTGTTTTCACAGTGCCCTGCCCGTAAGTCCATGTGTTGTATGCGCGGCAAACGCGACCAATATTTGCGTGTAGGCCTGTGTACGTTGCAGATCTGCTAATGTACGTTACTGAATAGATGACGTAACTGTCTTTGGAACTACTCTTGAAAAACATGACAGAAATCTAAAATGGTTACTTGACGTTGCCTCCGGTCGAAATATCACGTTGAATTAATCCAATCTCAAAATCGTGTAACCACTCTTTATGTGTTTCACGAGAATTGTTTAAGCTGTTTTGGGTTGTCAAAATGATAGGCTAACTTTTGGAAGGTAAGATAAGGTTTTGTCTTGTACTGAAGTAAAACAATTTGAGGAAAACATGTTTTCCTAAACTTCTCGAGAAGTTGAATGTCAGGAAGTTATGCGACAGGTCCGTTATTGAAAGGAACGGAATTTTTCCATAATCTGCAAATGTTTCATACTGTGTCTATTTCATAGCATGATCTGTGCTACGGTAGCCTGCGCGAAAGACATTGCACCGCGTTATTGAAAGGAACGAAAGTCATTGCACAGAGCAGTGTGTCCGAAATAGAGATGGAGCGGACAGAAAATTTGTGTCCGCACTGCATCAGCAGCTTCTGTCCGCTGTCCGCACCGTGTCCGCATTTGTCGTACATTACCCTGTCCGCGTCCGCGCTGCACCGCAATCCCAAAGTTTTAACCCATTACAACAATGGTGATTTGCGCCCCCTCAACTAAAGCACTATGCTTCTCATAACAATTTTCTCTGGGTTCAAGATTTGCCAATGAATTTAGCAGTGTCTGCTTTGCCGTATAGTGATTATTTTGCCTCATTAATAGCACTGGAGCTATTTTGCCTTTAGCCGAACTTGATCAGTTGAAGTGATTATGTTTCATGACAAGTTCGACACCTGTGACCTGCTTAGATGACTGTGACGTCAGAGCCCAATGGACGAGTTTTGTCATGTGTTTAGTGCTGGCAAATCGCTAGCACCTTCTTGACTTTGCTGCATGAAATGTAAGCTAAAGCTCAACCATAAACCCTATCCCCAAAAACCTGACCTGAACCTCTAAATCCTTATACCGTATTCTTAAACCCTAACCCGTTGGCTCTTTGTATATCCTATTTGTCGCGTGGCCACATCAACCTATGGCCTTCAACTATAGGAAAATTCATAGCCCCAGCACGGGCACCATATACACAGGCCTACATCATTTGCCTCATGAAGAAAAACAGGCACTACCAATAAATCTACAAAATTTTTTCAATTCTTTTAAATTGTCATGCCACTCTTTGCTACTGTGTGCAAAGTCATAGCGAACTTTCTGTCACAATTTATCAAAATAAGATATTTGTTTTTACAGTTGCACTAACTGACACACAAGCAAAAATCACTTTAAATCACTGTTTCCACCAACATGCATCCCCTGCTTGCATTGTGTCAAAGTTTTATACAGTTTTATAAAGTTTGTATGTGTTCCGTACCTGTTGCAGTTGAACATTGGGTATGTGATGCACCATATGTTTCACCAACTATCGCATATCTAGTCAGCATGCTAAGGTCACGATGTGTTAAATAAAACCTTATTCTCCCTATTTTGCATTAATTGTCAATGGAGAGACGACATACAGTATATTCAGAACAGTTTTGCCATGCAGTCACAGCAGCATTATATAGTATACCAATACAATGTTCACATTATACAGAAGAATGGGTAGTTAACAAACCTTAAAACTTGCAGTCCTGAACCTAAAACTTGCAGCCCTGAAAGCATTTTCCTGCTGTAGTTAGATGCCTACCAGTTAGCTGTCCTGAGTTCTGGATGAGCAATTCGCATGCCAGTGCATCAGAGCCTGAGAGCAGTGACTGCAGCACGCCACCTGCAGGAAAACCGCAATACCGTATTTATTCGCTTATAAGACGGGTCCCACCTTCACCTGGGAGATTGTCGATATTCCGTTTAGACTCGTTTATAAGACGAAGGAAGGAAAGCATGTAACGAGAGAAACACATTTCAGTATCAAAGTACGTTTATACTAAGTTTCAAACCACATTTCTTCTAATGATTGAAACAGTTCACGCAAACTGCACTGTAATAGAACACAGCAAATCATTTAATTCATAGCATGAGAGTTAATTTAATTATCGCGTACCGGTACATGTCTCTGTTGTTCGTTTTTGCCAGACTCCGTGAAATATCTGCACAGTTCTGAGTGAACTACTTTCTATCTCTGTAGACCTCGTCTATAAGATGGGCCCCCCAATTTGAGTCCGAAATCTTGAGGAAAATTATCCGTCTTATAAACGAGTAAACACGGTATTCTACCTACGAATCTTGGCCCAGAGGCATCGCGAAAACGCAGGTAAAAGCTGTAGGATAAACAAAAAAAAACTATCCTTGTTATCTTAGACAACAACTTCCGAAAAGTCTCTTCGTTTTGCAAAGATCATCGCTAGATGAACGTCCACGCGGCGCGGGCACGGCTTAACGCTTTCAAAAGTCACGCGGCGCTGCTGGTACGCGGCAAAATTTTCCAAAACCGCACGGCGAGGAATGTGGTCGCGGCGCGGTTGACATCTTAAGTCCGAAACACAAACTCCTAACACACTTGCAGATGAACGCATTGGTGTGACAATAAAGAACTCTGCACAGTGGCGTAGCAAGGGGCAGTGCGGGATTAAGGTTGCGCGGGTCCCTAAGTTAGTGATACACATGAACAATGTGAACAATTGTTAAATCGTAAATCAGGGCTACTCAAATGGCGGATCGCAGTCCGAATCCGGACCTTTGGATGGTGAAGTCCGGACCTCGTCAGCCACTCAAAGTTGTGTTCTGCAGAAAAGTTTCATACCAAAATCTAGCATTTTTATCCGTACTTCTCAGCCATTAACTCGATGTCAATTGTATAACTGTCGATCAAGCTGTTGTTTCGTTATCTTGCAGAGCACACATGAGATGCCCTTTTTATTCTGGTTCAAACAATTGTTTCCTCATAATTGCTTAACAATCGCATGTCATTGCAATGCCTATCCTGGTGAAAACAATAGAAGCAAGGCAAAAAATGGCGATGAAGCCATTTCCTTGCCTTGATTGAATTTCATTGTTTGTTAATAACAACAATGAAATTCAAAGTTTTTGCTTTAGTGAAGCGTTTGCGCATGACTGTTGGCACATAAAGCGCTCCAACCATTCATAAAGTGGCTGGAAACTGTTGGATTTTTGGCTGACGTAATGTCGCACCTCAATGACTTGAACGTCGAACTACGAGGAGGAAAACATATAATTTTTGTCTGATTCGTGCTTTTCAGATAAAGTTAGAAATTTTTAAACATGTTATTCAAACTGAGCATAATCATTTTCCGAGACATTTGAAGCAAAACAAGGGCAGAAAAGATACCATGTATGTTCACTTTATTGAAAAGTTAATTTTCGACTTTGCAGTACGATTTGGCAAACGTTCTCTTCGAAAACAGTTGCTGTGGTTTCTTGGAAACGCTTTTTCGTGACAGACATTATAGAATTATCAACTGAAGAAAAAGACACATGGAAATGGGTGGACACAGCGGAGTTGTG
>Ga0210059_1013307_pt1 | contig 12321 bp, 5 predicted proteins | sample Ectturendosymbi2_FD_188042 | JGI IMG/M metagenome (GOLD analysis project Ga0210059, IMG submission 188042) | Ecteinascidia turbinata endosymbiont from Florida, USA - Sample 2 (SPAdes) (version 2) | ecosystem: Host-associated > Tunicates > Ascidians > Unclassified | place: Key West, Florida...
GACTCCTGCTGCAAAGAAACTTTCGATAAAACCATTTGCTGTCCACGAAGAACTTTTGTTAATTCTTTCACTTTATCTTGTCTGAACTCATTCTGGTATTTATCATAAGCTGATGAATGTCTACTAACGTAATGTCTCTTTATGTTGTATTCTTTGCATTCTGATACGGGTTGATTACATATCAGGCAAATTGGCTTATTGTCGACATCCACAAAAAAGTAGTCACGTGTCCACCTCTCTTGGAATATTTTGTTAGCGTTGCTTGCTTTTCATTTTCTATTTGACATATTCTATATCACTGCAGAGTGCAGAAGATATTTCACTGCTAAATGCGTTTTGCGCAAGTCTCTGAGAAGATAATACAATGCACTTATTCAATAAAAGATAATACAATGCACTTATTCAATACACTACATTGCATATCTCAATGAAGCAAGAAATAGCCTATTACTGACTGACTGACTCTCGAAGCACGAGCACGATTGTGTCGAAAGGATGTGGACGTAACAATATGGAGAACGTGATGCGTAACAATGTGCACTGCGATGCAATAAAATTAACTTGAATAGTTGTGCAACCCTGCACTAGAGACTAGAGACAAAGAAAGCAAACAATAAATGCCAATTTCTCGGAATGTAAGTTCGCCATAAACTACGTAGGCGATTAAGCTGATAATATAGATTATAGGTCATTTCGGAAAAAACCGCGCGGGCCACTCAGAACCTTCCCGCGGGCCACGGGTTGGACACCCCTGATGTACGAACACCATCAACAAGAGGCAAGTGGCTCACTTGCCTTACCTTGAACACACCACTGTATATAACCCTGACAATGATCTTATATGAGAATATGAAACCGATTGAACACGTTGTGCTTCATCCGATATGCGTACTTTCTCACCTGATGTGCGCATTTAAACACTGTAATGTAAAGACACTGTCTATGGAAAGAAATCCTTTCTCAGCAAAGAATTAGACACTAAGATCTTACAGAGTAGGCCTCTATAATTCGCCTACGCAATAGGCATGATCAGCTCTTATTCAATTGGAACCAACGTAAAGTTATAATGTAAACTTATAATTTAAAGTCATCTTTGTATCATTATACTGTCATGTAAAGTTATACTGTAATGTAAAACATAGATGTAGCAAGGGGGCCAAAGGGTCATGCCCCCCACAAATTTTTAGAAAATATAGTCATTTTGTGCTTTGGGAAGCGTTTTTCCAAACAAAATAGGGTTATTCGCCTAAAATCAAACATTTTGCCCCCCCCAAAATTTTTTGCCCCCACCAAATTTCTGGGCTGGCTACGCCACTGATGTGAAATTATCTTTATATTATTGAACATATTGAAGTTGCTGACGAGTTTATCACTTCAAACAACACAGATTTCACGCGATTTTTTATAATTAAACCAAGACACACAGGTCGACTAAAAAAACAGATCGGGGTGGAAAAAACCCTCAGTGTGTGGGAGCCCTGCTGGTCACATGCGGCAAAGCGCCTGCTACCGTACTGTAACTTGAAGTAAACATTTGAAGATTTATTTCCGTGTTATTGTTACGCAATAAAGACCAACAGTACAGCAATCCGCTAACAAGCAGATAAATTAGCCCTTATGGCGATTATTATTAGCCGACGTTTCGCCCACCTATTCAAGTGGGCTTCCTCAGGGTAATGTTTTTTAACCACGTATAACATGCAACCTACTAGTAACCAGAAACAATGAGCAGTATGACGTACAAAGACAAAAAAAACGCAAAACTAACCATCACGTTATTATAGGAAGGAATGGGTGAACAGCATGCCACAGAAAAATCGTAGAAGTGTATTCAAGTGGGTGGGCGAAACGTCGGCTTATTATTAGCGGGATTGATTTCTGATTTCATGCGGCTTATTATTAGCCGACGTTTCGCCCACCCACTTGAATAGGTGGACGAGACGTCGGCTAATAATAAAATAATTGCCAGAAGAGCTAATCCATCTGCTTGATTTGAAACCTGGTGGCAAATGTACAATATGCGTAGCTTGCAAATTAGATACTGTACAACATGCGTAGCAAAAAAGAACAGCATCTGCTAGCAAGTTTCGCAACCTGCCTCTGCAGGCAAAGGATCGGTCTTGAGCGAACTGCACACTTGCGCTAATCGTTTCGGGGGCCTCGCGGTCACGACTTTGCCCTGATGGGCCTCGCGTTCATTTATCCGGTCCTGCCTACATGCCTAGTTGTATACGTACTGAAGTCAGACCTCCACTTTATCAACGTGTTTTGTGAAGTGATTGTTGAAAAAATGTAGTACTGCATAGCAGCAAGATACCTTTGGTGCTTACGACCAAAGTTACACATTTGCGCAGCCTGCCGTTCAGACAGCCACGTGGAGTTAATTGTGTGGTTAGAAGATTCTATTTTGGGGTTATCCCAAAACAGAGTAGTGCAGTTAGTGGATGATGGAGTTAACCGTTGCGTCCACGTAGGCCTTAGTCTTAGTCTATACTTGTTAACATTTATAGGCAATTTGAGATACAAAATATGATTAATCTAAACATGTGCCATGCACCAGGAGATTAACAGTCCAGACATCAGCAAGGTTTATGCATGCGTATTTCGGCCTGTTAAAAGCCCAATGCTCACGCTTTATAAACATATTTCACTTAAGCTCGTGGTAAAGTTTATCAATTTGCGCTAATGAAAGAAAACGTTCATGGCGGCGCACATGTTTTGACCGGCCTCATGTTTGCTCCTTCAGTAATAATCAGGGGTGGCTCGTCTAGACGGGTTGTCGGGCTGCAGCCCTCCCTGAAAAATGTAAGGCAAAAGATTCCGCCAAACGGCCAAACCCGCCTTAAATTTAGATTTAGTTGCGAAATTTCACAACAACAATCATTTTCGGTACTTCCGACACCATTTTGGCGCAACGTTTCCTAGGAATCCAACGAAACCAATGTTTCGCTCTTTCCCAACGACGCCGCTTATGCGATGACGTTTTCAGCACACTTGCCGATGAATTTGGCGATTACGGGGCTGTCTTCGGCACAGCCCCAAAGGAAAGAAACTAAACAATTGGCTACAAGAAACATGGTGGTATATCTGCCTATCGCAAAGCGGTTTTTGTTATTTTGACGATGAGTTTTTAAAGAAAAAACGGAGGAAATATGATCTTGACTGTTTTCTACTACCTGATTTTCTTGGATATTGAATTGTATGCTGAAGTTTAACAATGCTTTTACTAGTACTTTGGCGATATTGGCGGCATTGGATTCAAATCTGGTCGCCAATCTCGGGCTGCGAAAATACAGCAGTGTTGCCAACTGGCATATTTTTATGCCAAATTTTTGAAATTTGGCATATTTTGGAGGTGGTTGGCATAAATAGTTTTGGTTTGGCATATTTATCAAATTTGGCATATTTTGGCATATTTTTGAGCAAACAGTTATTTTTGACATATGCAAAATATTGAACTAAATAATTCTTTCAGAAATTTCCAGCACTTTTGTGAGTGGAAACATTCATTAAACTCCTCAGCCCTCTGCACGTTATTTTCATAAAAAATCGTATTTCCGAGGATGTTGTTTGTCATGCTGCATGTGTCAACACAAAACTTAGAAAGAAGTCAAACTTTCAATATTGAATGCCATTTTGCGAGTTAGACGCAACTTCATAGTGAAACAAATCTTTACTATTGTAAAGACTTGGAAGTGATAAAAAATGCTGGAAAATTTCATTGTTGGTATATACAAAGGCAAACGTTGAAGATTGAAGAAACAGTTACAGGTTATTAGTGTACAGATACTATATAATATTGCAAAATGTCATGGCTGCACTTTTGGCTGTGAGATTTTGTACCTCTTTGCAACATATAACCTAGCATTAGGGGACTCCAGAGTCTTCTGAATATTTGTGGTGATTATGCAGCTGAACGTGAAATCGTCTTTAATTGCAACAAAACAATTGGTGCACTTTTTGTCCATAAAGGTATTAACAACCTGCTCGATCGAATGTTTTTCTGAATTGTGTATGTAGGCTGTACAATTTTCTGACCAAGTCACATATCTTGGTGTATTGACAAATGCCTCATTGAAAGATGATGCTGATATCCAGATTAGATACAGTACAAATGAAATCGCTGTACTGTGCAGGAAACAAGCCCAGATGCACCTTTGTTTAGTGCTCAACTGCAGTAAAAAACAATATTCCGTGCCTATTTGATGCCAATATATGCTTGCCAATTGTGGAGCAAATACACACAGACTAGTTTGAAACGGTTAGAAGTTGCATATAACAATGCCTACCGAATTATGCACTTCGTACCCAGAAATGTAAGTGTTCTCGCCTACATCAAGTTAACCCTTATGTTAGGTCCTTTGATACCTTATTGAGAAACAATCTGTATGGTTTTGTTCAAAGATGTGCATCTTAATCTAACTTTTTTATCCGATCACACCAAATGTCTGATGCTTTTTACAAATAGCCTATTTATTTTTCCATATTCAACGTTCCTGTATGACGGTGACCATCTGAAGTAGTTGTTGGTGCGTCATTTTGGTGTATGCGTCTCAACAGTGTTGCCTTTGTGTAGCAACGAAAACCTTTCGTGTGCCTTGTGCCGCCTCAGGATTTCTACATTTTCTTGTGATACTTCTATTACTTCCCTGCATGTCGAAGATGTGTGCAAGCCAAACACGTAAAATGTAAATATTTGTAACTAGTAAAATGCAAACCGCCAAATCTTGCTTAAAATTTTGTGAAAACAAACGGTCATCAGCCTTAAACTAAATGTCTCGCAAGAAAATTTGAAACTTTGTTGATGGTGTTTATCAACTAACACCTACTCTGTAATGCATTATGACTAGGGAAACCAATCCGTTGACTTAAAACTTAAAATTTTGACTTTATAATTTAGAAAATTTGACCTTATTTTTGACCTTGTATAATTTGACTTTGGCTTTAAAAACAACCATGTGTTGAGTTTGACCCAGAAGCATACTCACGCACTCTATGCTTCGAACTTTAAAAAAAGTGGTTGTTTAACTTTGAGGGATAACATATATACTGATAACTACATTATTGACTACAGTAGAGTCAAACTTGAGAGCATCTTCAAGTTGAAATACTATGTATAATGGATTGAGCATTTACCAATCCAAGCATTGTAAGATCACGTTTCTTGCCTTACCACGCCCAGGCCCGTAACCAGGGGGAGCGCAAGGGGGTGAAGCACCCCTGCAAAATTTTTCGGCCCCCCTTGGAAAAATGTATTGGACATGCTTTAAAATTATTGGACATAGTTTAAAATATTTGGTCCCCTCTCAGAAAACTTTTCGCCCCCCCTGATGCCCCAAGCTGGTTACGGGCCTGACCACGCCTATCCTACATATTATTCAATCGTCCAGTAGTGGGAAAAACAACATTAATACGTCAGAAGTAGCAGCAAGCCCATTATTATTACAGAATTGCAACAAAACGTGCAAAAGCATATAAATATCTGTTGTTGTAGTTTCAATAAAATACCGATAAAGAGAAAAAACTATGCTGCAAGAAACGTTTAACCCAACGATAAATTTTGACCTAATGATAACACAGACATCATAGTGTCTGATTCTTTGCTGGGAAAAGATTTTTTGAGAGACAGGCTTAAACTGTGTTCATATGAATCGTTGATTGTGCAGTAAACTTCGTAGAGATATGAAAAATTTCTATTGCCGATTTTCCAGGTGTTTTTATTGCGAAAAAAATTTGGCATATTTTTGTCCTGTTTGGCATATTCTGAAACACAATTTGGTATATTTTGTCTTTGTGGACTTGGCAACACTGAAATACATCCCTTCGTTTATCCACCCCAGTGCAGCTTGCAACAGTAGGCTAAGCTGGTGAGCTGCCTAGGGTTGGCGTTTGAAGGTGTACGGCAGTAGTTGGTTGATATCATTCTTGGACAACAAAAGGTGTGAGTGATTTAACACACTGAAATGTGAACATTTTGAAGCATGAGAAATCTGGCAAGCCTATAGGTCACAGTGTCTGTAACCCTGTGATTCCGCCGGCTTCAATGCTTTGAACTACGTTCTGTTTTGTCTGTTTTTATCAACCTGCATTCTGCAGTATGTGTGTTCATACTATGGACTTCGTGTCTGCTCATAAACAAACAAACTAAATAAACATTCAAGTAGACCTTTAATTTTTTGGTAAGGTGAATATGCAGCTGTCATTGATTCAGGATACAAACTTTTACTGGAAAAGCATAAAAATCCAGTTAAAAAAACAGAAATTTAGCGTAAAATCATGAACTGTTTGAAATTTTTTGAAAAATTTAAACATCATTTGAAAGAACATGATTAAGTACCAGCTCAAGGAAAGCGGCTCTAGCCTAGTTCTGCTGCCATGACACGGTTTGAATAAAATGCTATGCTTTGTCTTGTTAACAATAACATCTTGGTAGTCGATCGGAATGTTCCAAGTTCAGTGTTGCTGGGTTCGACTCTCGCCTTGGCAGCTTTTGCTTTGGTGACAGTGGTTATGCGCCATACTTTTGATGGGACCGGTTTAATTCTTTTGTGTTCGTGTTTACACTTCAGGGTTTGGGTTTGGTTTCATTAAACTGAAGTGAATGTTTTCTATGTATCAATAAGGACAACTGAAAATTACGAGTTTGACAAGATTAGGACTGCTGGAGTGACTTGAAACGCCACTAATGATAAAAACAGCCAGGGTGACAATCCTACTGTATATATTCAACCAGAGATGAAACTTCGCAGCCCTCCCGGCCATTTTCACCACGAGCCGCCACTGGTAATAATGTTTTGATAACTGAACGATAGGATTGATTCTGCATTCCTGCAAAGTTTTTTACATTTGCAGTTCATTACGGCATCTCTAAATAATTGCCGTCAATTAAATGACAATGATTTACGACACAGTTCCTTTTGTTAAGATCGTTCAAATATTTTACTACGAGCTTATTATGGGTATTTGCGGGAAAATATTTATAATTACTTTGCACAATGCAAATGCTGTTCATGTTGTGAATTAAAAATAAATTTTCACAATGTCCAGCCCACCTGCACAAACATGAAGGCCTCCAATGGGAGACTTTCTGGCGATGGTTTTATGCCCAGGCTCGGAGACACGGGAGCATTCAGGGGAAGTTACCCCCAAATCTTATTCCCCCCCAAATTTTGTTGTGGTCAGAAAAATAAAAATCTCTCCCCCGTAAAAATGTATTTTGCCTCCCCAAACCTTAAAACCTGGCTACAGGCCTGGTTCTGGCACAATTGTGTCTGCAATTTGGATATTTTGTTTTGAAGGCCATTCGGCTTGAAGATGTAGCATAACGTTGAAATATATTTTTTATAAATTACCATTAGGGGGGCCCTGTAAGCATTTTGGGAGGGGCCCAGAACTGGGCTGATGCGGCACTGGTTGCAAGCGTCTTGTTCAAAAGCATACAAAAAATGAAAGAACCGAAATGTGCATGAAATATTCTTTGTCGTTTTATGGTCAAGCAATTTGAGCACGAAAGTCCAAACTTTAGAGAGAAAATGCAGCCAACGCTTTAAGGACCGCAAAAGCCGATATATCGTCTCCTACTATTTCAGCCATAACTCGCCAGTCGATAGAGCTAGGGAATGTTTCATCCATATGTAACATTTCCGGTTTTATAAAATAATTTTTATTAGTTGAGAGCAACTGTATTGGATAACATGTTGGTTCTATTGACTTAATTGCAGACCAGAAAGGTAGCGTACGTGGCTTCCGCTTCACGGCTATTTATCAAATAAAAGCATCAAAGTTTCCTGGCAACGCGAATAACGGGTTTCCGCTAAAGTCACCTCACAAAGTACGCGGGAAATACCTCAAAAAGTGCTTTGCCGTCTACTGCATCCGCGAATATCTTCACTGACTGTCTAGCCTAGCGCAATCTGTTCGCGAGTTATGGCCGATAATAACCGTGAAAGCCATTATAGTGCAATGTCTCTGCGGGCCCTAAAGGAACCCTTTAAGTCCCGCGTGCGCCACTCTTTTTGCAAAGCTTTGCAATCCTTTAACTTGCCAGCTGCTAGAGAGCTGTTCAAACCCTCTACGGATTCAGCAAATCTTCTAGTTGAAATCGAAAAAAAGCAATTTAGTTTTTTTGTGATTTTCATCTCAAAAGCTTTTGTGCTATGTTTTGCCAAATGCAGTTAGACAACTGTTGCACAAATTAATAAAGATTTTTTATTGCTTGCAATAGCGACCAGAATTGCACTCGGCACTGAGGCCAATCCACAGAAATTGACAGAGACAAGCTTTTAATTGACGCGGTATTTAAATTTGCACGAAGCAAATTATTCAACCAATCTTACGTTTCGATTGCGAGAGAAGATGCACCAACGCAAGGTGACTCACTCGATGAATATATATTGCAAAACAGCAATCTTTAATGTCAAAACAAGGGAGGCGACCTAGCTGGTTGGGTACGCAGAGCACTGAGCAAGAAGTTTCACCACGTTCATAAACGCAAATTGTACAGTTTTTTAATCGTTTCACCGAATCGTATTGTACTCTTGGGAATAAATGAAATCGACAATTCTGTATACAGAGTTTTTGTTTCTCAGATCTCTAACAGAAAGTTGTTCTTGCTGCAGATTGCAAAATATTTGTTGAGTTGTTCTGCAGTAACATGTTTGGTATCAGGATCGTAGCACTTTTTATTCTGGCTTCAAATTTAATTTCCTACTCCTCTGCATAGTAAGTGGCATGGTATCAACTCCATGGGATGGTAAGCATGCTATTAACTTTGTTTAATTTTAGCAGTATGACTAAGATATTACCAGGAAAACTTCGTCATCTTAAGAAACTAGTGCTGAACGGTATCATGTTTGGCAAGTGTTTTTGTGAAAGAAATGCATGCAAGAAATCCCAGGCTTCAAAATGTTTCCACAGCGGTTCTCAAAAATATTGTTAGAAATATTTTTCACGTTCAGCTATTATTTGTTGTGTTGCAAGCTTGAAACATTACAAAATGGTCTGCATGATCAAGTAAAGTACATCAACGACTTGCACATTTTGCATCAACGAACTGATAAAGTCAGTTAAGCCCACTTGATTTGTTCGTACTTCAAGCACGCGTCATCATCGCCAAGAAATTGATCCGTTTTTGTGATTCAATTCTGGAAGAAAAAATCAATTACTTCTATAAAATTCACATAAAACTTAAAATGTTAAAAAATGATTCCAACAAAGTTTTTCTTCGAATATGAAACGATTTATCTTTTTAAGTTAAAGTATTCCAAAGAACGGTACGTACTAGGATTTTCTGCAAAATATGTTTAAGTAGTCTGGTTTGAATAGATTAAAACTATAAACATAAAAATAAAGGTTTCCAAATGCAAAATAGCATGTGCTATTTATAATATTGTGATAGAAAGAACAACCATGGCTTGCTTTTATGCTAATTTGGGACTCCATAGAGTATTTCTCACAGGGTCCGTTTTCTGCTAAAACTGTTGGTTGGAAAACCTTTTTTTCTAAAAAAAACTTTTTTTTCTTTCAACTTACGAACTAATAACAAGTTTAGTTACCCGTGCGTATTTAGTAAACCTGTATTTAGAATCAATTCCAAGTGCACAAGCGTTGCCTCTCCTTTTCTTTCCAGATGGTTTCTCAGCTTCCCCTCTTCTCTGTTGCACACATGCGATCACACATTTTTTGTATGCTTGAGATTGAAAACAAGAAAGATGCATTTCGCAAATATAAGCTTACTGAATACACTATTCTATTTTGCCTTTGCAATTATTAATACTGGGATGGGTGCGTTTGGTTCAGGGTTATTAAACGAAGCTGATGATTAAGACCAAAAGACAGGACTGCATACAACTGCGCATTCACAACATTCGACTTTTAGTGTACTTTACAAAATTTTTGTGAAAAAACTTGCTAATTACATTTAAAACATGATGCATAATTAGGAGACGAAGGCGTCGTTGCGATTCAACACCGTGCCAGTGGACGTGGAGCGCTTGCTCAAGTGGATGTGGTGGTGGAACGCAGTCCCCTACGGTGACAAGGGTGCAAGGGGCTTGTGGTACTTGTCATCTTCCAGGAAGCAGGAGTTGCAACACGCACTGTTGCCCAGGTTTCCGCAAATTTAAAGACAGCTGCCTTGGAACAAAATTGATATTTCGTTTCAATTGTGGTACCACTTACTGATTTTTCCTTGTTTTTGGAGATTTTTATCAAGCTATCAAACGTAATAGAGCTTAGATCAAAATACCCTTTCGGAATTAACCCTTAGATAATGCTTCCATTCGGCAAAGACGTTTAGTTCCTTTCGTCATGCTTTGGCACTTTCGTTTCGTATTATTGTTCCATCCAGTCTTGCTTTTGAGCAACCTCCATTCCACTGAAAGAAGAATGTTCAAACAATTACAGTGTGCGGCGCGGAAAACACTTTGTATCAACTCAGAAAAGGTTTAGAACATCTTTGCAGTGGCGATCACCTCCAACAATTTTGAAACATTTCGTGAACCCGTGAAAAAGAAAAATATTGTTCTATTGTCTTTTTTCAAAATTAAAGTTGTTCTTTTTGCACTGAACTGTGTTTGGGGAGGATGGAGTACGTGGGGTTCTTGCTCTTGGCTAGGTCGTGCGGTGATGGAACAAAGACTCGATCGCGAGGGCACAGCCGAGCACCAAGGTGCGGAGGTGCTGCTTGTTCCGGCCCTGGTACTCAATCAACATCAAGTAACAGTTAATGCTGTCCGGTAAACTGCGCTTGGGGAGGATGGAGTTCTTGGAATCGATGTTCACAGACTTGCGGCGATGGAAGTCAATCCAAGTCACGATCGCCATCTGTAACGGCAAAATGCGGTGGTAACAGCTGCGTAGGTCTTTCATCATCAGCACAGAAATGTAATACGCAATCTTGTCCTGTGAATTGCCGATGGAGGTAATGGGATAGCTATGGTTCATGTTCAGCGATATGCTGTGGAAGCTGCTCATGGCGGTTCTTCTTGCACCGGGCAAATCACGTCGTCTAGGTCTTGCAATACCCAGTGCTGTTCAGTTAACTGCATGTGGAGCACTTGGTCTGAATACGGTGTTTGCTCTGTATCATGCGGCGGCGGTTCGAAAGTTCGAACTCGAAACATTCTCACGGAAGCTGCCTGCGGTGGCAGGAAACAACAAAATTTTTAAATCTGAACCTGCAAAAATCAACAAAGGGCAGTTAAGTCGACTGATATTACGAATATACAACTTCTCAAAACAGATTGCTGAAAATTTTTGCTACAAATATATAGGCTAAATTTTAAAAAAAGATTGCTGAAAATTTGATCGACTAAATCGAATGCTGAAATCCACTGCAATGAAAATGATGAGCCAGAGAAAACATGAGTAGGCAAAAGTGGAATAAGAAATTTACGTAGCCTACCCACTGCCTGCCACCAAACTCTAAGGTTCTGTACACATACTACAGCTCGTGTTCTTTGGACTTCTATCCAGTACAGTGAGCTAGTCTAAAGGTACTACTGTACACCGTGGCCCATCGCAGTATCGTACTTAGGTGCTCATCCAGGAGTGGATCCAACCAGTAACCCTAGGGGGGTAGTTTCAGTAATCTTCGGTGGTCAAGTCTCATAATGGATTCGCTGCTGTAAGAAAGATGAAGGATACTGATGTAACAAAACAAAGGACGACAAAATGACTCTATATCGCGATTGCTGTTTTCCAAATTGTACAAAATCATGGTGAATAAAGTCACTTGTGTAGGTTTTAGGAGGGGCGATCGCCTCACCCTGGATCCTCCCCTGTGCTCATCCAATCATCAATCCCACATGCCGTCCCCGATTTCTCAACTGCTCAGTGCTCACTGACACTGACTGACCGCCAGGGTTGCCAGATAGTCATAAGCAAAAAGGCCAGATCAACCCTTAGAAAAGCCAAATAGCACCGAAAAAAAGCCAAATACACGATAAATACACAGCGACACCTTTAAAACGGCTATAATGCGCTTTTGAATAGCATTATGTACATATTTCATACATAAAAAAAATAAAGCTCACTCCATTAAATGCTCGAAACTTTTGGTTTTGCTGAAGAGTAACGTGAAACTGCAAATTTATGTAGCAGACACTTTATGGTCTGTACATACTAAGATTGATTTTCACCAAAAGAAAACAATGCTAAAAGCTGAAACGGAGGCCATCAAAAGACAACGCAAGGACTGCGAACAGTCAAAGCACGAAAAACGTGACGAACAAACTATCACGTTTTCACAGTGTTGCTAAGCAACACAAAAACTCTAACAAGTCAGTCTTGAATCCAAAAACAAGACAGTGTGACAACCAA
>Ga0210059_1013308_pt1 | contig 12320 bp, 9 predicted proteins | sample Ectturendosymbi2_FD_188042 | JGI IMG/M metagenome (GOLD analysis project Ga0210059, IMG submission 188042) | Ecteinascidia turbinata endosymbiont from Florida, USA - Sample 2 (SPAdes) (version 2) | ecosystem: Host-associated > Tunicates > Ascidians > Unclassified | place: Key West, Florida...
CATATATTGATGGAAAATGTTAACGAGAGTACTAACTTTTCATTTCCTCAGCAACTTTCACTTTACTTGTGTTCACTTTGGTCACACACAGCTGAAGGAATATTTCAAGGTGGGTGTTTATCATAAGTTGGGCTGAACTCCAAATTATGTGTAACTGTGCAATTGCAAGTACTGCTTACTTATGAATAAATCCGTTGGATCGCGCGGGCGGAAGCCACGAAATGGCAATCGATTTGGAGCCAGTAACCAGCAACCTTGGAGGAGCAATGTACTCTGGAATACCCTGGATGCTTGTAGCTCGAACAGGCATGCTGCTCGTGCATCCGGCTACTGTGCATACCTAGAAGGAGCAACGGAATGTAAGGAACACAGGCGGTGAGGCTATTGTGTATTGCTTTTGCTTGCAGTTTAGTTGTTTTAATGCCCTGAGCAGAAGCGAAAAGTTTTACCTTCAAGACATATTCATATTCCTTGTAAGACAATATTTCGGATGAATCGGTGTGACGCAATGCGTTTCCGCTCCAAATTTCCAGTCCATCTCGCATTAGTGCGTAATTAGTGATAATGCCTGAAAACCAGTCGTTCGCCTCAGAAATAATTTTGAGAACAAAAAGAAAAACAAAAAGCCGTTCAAACAACCGCAGTCCCGCCCAAGTGCAGAAATGCTTCTGAATGTAGCGTTTGCGCATTACTCAAAACCACATTTTAAAATGCTTTCTACTATATATTTACCACTGGCATTTTAATTAGCACATTTGCATTTGTGTTCAAATTCAAACTGATTGAGCAACTCACCGTTTGGTTTCTCCGGTGCTTCCCATGTGAGTACGATGATGTCTCGGTCGGATGACACCCATGTAGGAGTTTTTACATGACTCGGGGGTGCCTGAGGCGTTGTTACATCAGATGAGCCACTCTGTCCTCTACCTGATCTATTCTCAACCAGAATTTTGTACTGGTACTTCGTAAACGCTTCCAAATTTGTGTCTGCAATTTACAGCGTACGTAAGGTTCACATAGACCTCATCGAGGAGAATTTTTTTCGTGAAGTAGGAGATTCATCCCAAAGCTTTTCGTCTGACACTCTTCAGGGGATATCGTCAGAATGAAGTGGAGATACTACCGAACTGGTTTATATACAGAAAAGAAGAGATCTCATTGGTTAAAGCAGTGGCCAATAAGAAAGGGTTTAGGAGATAAGAAAGGCGAGTTGTCATTGGTTGAAGATGTAAGATACTTCACGCCATCTTCAAGTTCTGTACCACCAAACGTCTTTTCAAGAATTTTTTTCAGTGTGTATCATGAAAACGTAGGCAAAATAAAAATTACAACACCTACGTCTTTTAAATGTTATAATGTGAGATATCAAGAAGTGAAAACCAGCTACATGTCGAAAAATAATAAAAAGACTATGTTACCTACTTTAAAAGTTAAGGGTCACAACGTAATAAACATTGTTTTTCTTGTAGGTATCGTTTCGAGTTCAGAGCAAAAACAAATAAAATGTAGCCAAGTATGCTAGTAAGAGTTAAAACTACAACAAAACTCTTTATCTCATTTTGACTGACTTGACCATTTCTTTTACGCAAAGATTTCTTGGCATTAGCGCAGTTAAAATAAGAGTTTACTGTATGAACGGTGAACGCCCATTTTGTTTGCACTTCCTAATCATAACTTTCAATAAAACAACAAAACACTAACGACAACAAGCAGAACAAATAGAAAGAGCCATATCAATTGTTTGCGTGTAATCCATGTCCAAGGTGCATTTCTAAACCACAACGCGTCAGCTTATTTCTGCTTTATCACGTTCCTTACGGAAACTCGCTTCTCAAGCATCCTTACCTACAAATGAATGAATGTGAGGTGGTCCTGAGTACACCGTCATAAACAGTGTTGGACAGATATCTTCGTCAGCGTACTGGTTATCCAAGAGAGATCCTGGCTTGGATCGGAAACAGTCATAATACTCGGAGTCAAAATCGCACCTGCGTGCAAGCGCACAGTGAGGGAACAGCAACGTTATAATGACAGCGGTGGCTATGCAGCACCACGCAACGTAACGCCAAACTTGAAGTTGATTCAGACCGTCAGGTACTGGTGCCACGCCTAGTGATTTTTGGGCTGACTTAGTGATCTAGTGATTTTTCACTGTAATCTAGTATCTTTTGCAAGGTATGTGTTGGAAGATCGGCAGTCTTGTTTCTATCCCGTTTTTCAGAAAAACAATTGATTGCGTGAATCGTTGTGTGAAGATTTAACCTACAGAACCAACAAAATTTTCTAACCTCAGTTTCTTACTGTTTTCACTTCACCGCTGTTATTAATGCAATGTTGGCTATGACTTTGTCTTCATTTCTTTGCAGGCTCAGTGCAACAGAACCATACTGATTAAATATAAAGTTCATTGGTGCAAAATATTTCCTTATTGTTGTCCCAACCTGTGCTGTTTGTTTTAAGCTTTGTTTATTGAAATGTGTTCTATTGCTGTGTACTTACAGCGCAAACATGACTTGACTTGACTTGACTTTATGCTCTTGAAAGAAATCTGAACGTTTCCGACCTAAGATTTTCCACGCTTCAGCATGACCCACAAATGGTGTTAAGGTTTTTAGGCGATAAAATAAGTACTGTAAATGATTTCAAGCAAAGCTGTTGACTTCAACGCAGAAATTTTAAATCAACTGATTTTTTTCAGAACTAGTGAATATTGTTATTAATCTAGTGATTTTTGCAAAAAAAACTGTGGCAGCACTGCCATCAGGAAATTCCAGAGACGGGTGGAAGGACACGTGTGTATCAGGCCGTAAAGGTCAGTTCGAACAAAGTAAGTTGCCCATTTTTTAAAGTTTTACATGTAAGCTTGATGAAAATAACGTATAAGCTTGAAGAAAATAAAACAAAGGTTAATAGCAGAAGTATAGACCTGCTAATGTTGACCACGAACTATTAAACCATCCCCAACCCGGCAAACTACAATGTTCCTGTTCAAGAAAGCAAAGGAGTTTGATCTCGCGCTGAGAGCAAGTTAAGTTTCCACGATCCAGATCTACGTTAAAGATCTACAATTGTGTACTTTTGTATTCAGTCGGTTACCTGTCACAGGCAGCAAACATTGCTCTGCGCAACGGACACACAGTCCCTTCACCGCAGTGACGAGGTAGAATAGAGTCTCCCAACGACGTTGTCGCGATATCAGCGCAAACTTCCTTTGCCGGATCGTAAGCATTTCCATTACAGCAAGATTTCTGCTTGGAGATCAAGTTAATGGAGCAACACTGCAGAGAAGCATTAGCCGTTTGCACATTATCTACGCGATGAACCTGAAAAAAGAGTTTGGAAATGTTGCATGCAGCGCATAGGACTCTGTAAGGTAGCATGCCGAAAAGCTCAAACAGCTGTGACGTCAGCTTAAAAGCAACGCGCGTGTGTGGTCTTGGGTAAGTAGTTGATATTGGGTCTCTATACAGCGTCCATGTTTCAAAGCCCATGAAAAGTAGTAGCGTAACAGCAATATCTACGCCAAGTTACACATAGTGAGCACTATGCACGAAAACAGGGGATGTACTGTAAGCCAAGAATTTGATATCACTGACATTGCATAAATACATTATTGGTGTCGTAAATAATTTAAAGAAGTCCAGACAATTATTGTGGGCTCGAAACATCTGACTGAAAGTCTGTGCATTTGAAAATGGTTTATTACATTGTCAATTTCCAGCATCTTTTCTGGCTCTGCTTTTTAAAACCTTCGCCAAATACGTTTGCTCGCTTTTCGTTTAATAGACCTCTGCCTTCGGTTTTCGCTTTAGAAACACCTGTGGCCCTTCTGTAATTTGGTCAGCTGCACGTTTACAAGAGGCAACGCAGTTAGGTTCATCTGGGCTGCTTACCTTGACCTTTTTCTTGTCAGGATCACTACAACAAACAGTTGAATTTGTGAAAACATACTGCGAACCACAACATATCTTGCCAGATATGGCTTCGAACGCTCCGCCATTCAACTCATCACCACAGCATAGTTGCTTCGCTGTGACAATCTGTAAGTGAATTGTTCACATTGTTTCTTTCACGTGGGGTGTTGCTGCCAGCGAAGTCTAATCTCGAGATGAAGCTGCTATAAATCAGCAGTTATTTATACTGTTTTTTTCACAAAGCACCTCCGTTTGATGATTGGAAGCTGTTGATCACAATCAGTTCAACATGCTTGGCTCATTCGAAGTTATTCTCACCTTTCCACCACAACATTGACGACCAAATGCGTCGTGCAGCTGGCCGCTGCAGCAAATCTGCAAACCGTTGTTAAAATATGGCACACCGCCGCAGCATGAATCCCCCACACCGACCGACACGCGGTCCTCCACAGGATCACGGCAGCAGACTTCATTCTTTTCAACCTGAGCAAAAGAAAGGATATCTAGATTAGGTCATGCAGTCCTTTTCAGCGAACCTCAGATGCAATACTGGTTTCAAATGCTCTTAGTACGTTACTTCACCCTTTGTTAAAAAATAAACCAAGGTTCAGTGCGATTACACACGAATATCAACACCGTTAGTTAGTGCGTTAGGACGTTAGTGCAGAAAACCAGATATCGTATATTTTAATATGTGTTCGTATGAAGGCTCGCGGTTATAACTTCTCGTACTGTGTAACACACATCCATCACCTTTATGTAACGGTCAGTGCAACATTCGTAATTATCTCTGAAAGAGTGAAATCGTCCTCCACAGCATACTTCGTCCGGTCTGGTTCTTAGAGAAATATACTTTGTATCGCAGCATTCTTTTTTGGAGTCCACGTCGTACAGCATTCCGTTACAGCATACCTAAAAGTAACACCATTCGGAAAAAGCTTTGACTTTTTTGCTAAAGACTTACAGAAGTGAAAAAGTTTTGTAGATTTTTTGCTGCTAAACTTTTAAATACGTGGCAATTGTTACAACTGCAGGTTGAATATAAGTAACGAATCCGAAATTTCTGGGGATCTGTTTGCTGCAAAGCGGTGTAGAGAAAATCACCAAAAATAAGGTTTGGTGAAGCATAATCTGTTCTATACTCGGCATTCTTTGCATATTATTCGCACTTGTCGCAACACCATTAAAAGTCATGAAAGATAATATCTCGTGCGAGCGATGTGTATGATTTATCGGTACTCGTACAAGGCAATTGTTTAATAATGGCAGACCTGGCTTGGCTCGTCAATTCACCCCGAAATTTTTTGGCGTTATTCGAAAGGTTTAACCATTTGCATTACTTTACAAACGACCAAGACATGTCAATACCTGTTTTGTTGGTGAGTAACAATTCGATCCGCAAAGTTTATTTCCTCTCGAACATTTAACATAATCGCAGTCTTCCTCTGGAAACTTAGGTCTGCATCAACAGTTATTACGTATTGTAACAATTTTAAGCAGCATATAAAGAAATATCCCAACATTATTCTACAAATTTAGCAAAAAGTAACTTAAAGTAACGCAAAATTTGGTTTAGTTCAAAGCAGTTGCAGACCATAACATGAAAAGGTGTACAAAGAAAGAAGAAATGATTTAACAATTATGCACTGCAAGCCACAACGTGTAAGCCATTCGAAAAAAGAGCACATACAAAACATACCACCAAGTCATAAATATGACATTTGCATCATGCTATATCGGTGCATTCTTTTCCGAGCAAAAGCAGTCAAACGAACAATGTCATATTGCTTGCTCGGTTGCTTTCAAGATGATTAGTGCCTTTGAGATTTTGGCAGTGTCATGCATTGTTTACACGAGACAGCAAAGACATCACTTCACAATTTCTCAAACGTGGCGCGGCAACTTACTTGGGTGGAATTGATTCAGTTGTGTTATTCCTACAGAAAAGTCAATGAAACGTGGTCATTAAACACTGTCCTGTGGTGCAATTGCACACGAAAGTGAACTAGTGCCATATTTTAATTTTTTGCGATAAACAAAATTGACTTTGGGTTAAACATTATTATGTCACAGAATAGTCAGTTTTTTGGTCCAGGCTCCACTGGTTCTTCACTGAAAATTAATAGCACATTGTTTGAAAATTAAAATCACACTGTTTCTGTGGAAAACAAAATCTTGCATTTCAGTGGTGCTCAGGCAGATTTTTGCATTTAAAGCAGCAAGATATCAGGTTTCCGCCACTGTAAATCTTGCATTTGGGCAAGTTTTAAAAAATCGGACAAACACAAACTCATGTTTGCTAATACGCTTGAAAAATATAAAGTTTCCTAGTATGTTTTGTGTGGCTTTCACACACCTACCACAGGCTTCCTTAAAATTAAGACTGTATGTCTTTGCTAAGTTATGACTTCCCAACGTTTAAATGTTTCTCGCTTCTGGCTGGAACTGCGGAGTTTGCAGTGAACATTTCAAAATTTGGTGTCATGCATCGCCTGCTCGTAGTTAATTTAGCTCACTAACATTTCCCGGCAAGGCAGAAGCGAACGTCTCTGCAACCGGTAAGTTCGAATGATTCCGTTCGGTTGTTTTGCTGCTTCCCACGTCACTTCAACGGTCGTCGGGCTGACTGCCTAATAATAAAAAAAAGTTTACCTTTACGAAGAGATCAAAACGTGTAAGATAAAACATTAATGCTCTTTAAATTTGCACTAGCCGCCAATTTCGCATCACACAAAAACTTAATGTTTTCTGCTATGCAGGCATCTGTCGGTACACTGGTATCCTTAAGTTATACCATAATTAGCTTCTCCAGACTTAGCTGTCACGTTGTTTGTTCTTCAGTGTTGCATAGACAGATAATCATTTCCATACACACCTAACATTGACAAGTCAATGCAATTTAAGGAAAACAAGGATCGCTTGTCAGTTTACCTTGAGTACTGGTGCTTTTATGCCAGTTGGATCAGTTTCAAGTGTGGTGGCTTTCGTTGAATTGCTCTCAGCACATGCATATACTGTGCACACCTCCATCTACAAATATTGATCAGTTAATTGTTAACATTCAATATAACTGAGGAACAGCAAATCGTATTGTTGACTTGAAAGGCGAAGCAAACAAGGAAAAAAAACAAGTAAAAATACACTACGTCTGGAGGCAATGAATCGATGATCCGGTCAGCTGCCCGCTGAGCCCGTGCAGGTTAAAGATGCATGTCAGAAGGCAACACACACGGAAGAAGAGATGTACAGCCAATAACTACAGAATCAATGCACTGAAAACAATACCTGTACTAACATTTTTGTGTGAAGGAACCGAACACGCAAACGATTGTAGTTGCGTGACTTTAAACAGGAACAAATATCGAAAAGAAACAAAACAAAGAATCGAGACTTTGTTATAAAACGTACTACATGCTTTTACTGATAATGCAAGAGATCTAAAACTGCTGCATTAGCATTTCAGTTCACAGTTTCCAAATAGAGTTACTCATCTTTCAGGATGTCTATTTAACTTACAAACCTTTCCTGCATAATTTGATACCTTGTGATTGAAACCTTGAATGTTATTTTCCTTTTCGCTGGAAACAAAATCTGTTCCAAGGAAAATTTGGCAATGTACCTTGATTGCTTCGATAAATAGTGCGTGTTTAACAAGAAATATAACGAACCAGATTTACATGCAAACTATTTCTACTTGTTGAGTACTTCCTGAAATATCAAGCCCGTAAAAACTTCTTCATTCACCTCTTACATGTTTTATCCAGTTGGTTTACATAACATTTACAGTGACTCAGAAATCTGATTGATTCTTACAACACACTTATTTCCCGGTCTTATCACTGAATTTCTGAAATTACTCTTCCACGTGAAAGCTTCTGTTGAAAAATGCTAATGGCTGCCAAAAATTTTATGAAAAAAACTTCGCAAAATGAAATGTTTTTCAAAATACCGACAACATAACCCCCACCAGTTTCGAGAAGAATCTGCTAAATTGTTCACAATAACTACTCACAGCATGCTGACTATTACCTTTAAAGTATAAACTGTATACGGCTCTAAATCATCAATAACATATGAAGCAGGTTGTGTCAATCCAGTGAAAATCTTCCTATCATCGAACAGTATATTGTACGCAGTGATGCGTCCATTTGGTTGGCTAGGTGCCAGCCAGCTCACTCGTAGCTGAGAAGCACTTTCCGCATATACCACCGGCTTACTGAGCCCAAGTGGTGCTGAAATTAAAAAAAGAAGTACATTGCATCTTGTTCCAACCTATAAGCATCACTTAAAAGCTGTGGAAACATTATCTCTCACAACGGGTAGGTTATGAAATTGAAATCACACACGGTGAGAAAAGCTTTCTTGCATTATAAAAAAAACGAAAAACGTCTCTTGTCGGGAGCATCAACATCAGTCATGGTATCAAGGACAAAACAAAGATCATGGCCAGGGGTGGCAGAACAGGGGGGACAGCATGGGCCTATGTCCCTCTACTTTTTTGGGGGGACCTGGCCACCTCACTTTTACATATCGAATTCTGCTTAAATATGTTTAAGCTGTAAAACGTTCTGTTTTGTTTGTTTTTATCGACCTGCGTTCTGCAGAGTGTGTGTGTTTACACTATAGACTTCGTGTCTGGTAACAAACAAATAAATTAAATTAAGTTGAGCAACACAATTATTGGATCCATTGTTAAAGTAAACCGCTTAATGAAAAATGTTACATGTTTTTTTTTGACGTGCACTTGTCCCCCCACTTTGAGAAAGGTTCCTTTACCACTGAACATGGCTAAAGCACACTAATCACCCAGGGCGCGTCTGTAGTGTGTACCTGAATTTTTGAAAGTACTGAATACTGCTTAAATTTTTTAATTGCCTTCAAGTACATATGCTAACATGATAATGCAGCACCAAATCGTGTGGTACTTTTTGTCGAGTCGAAAAGGGAAAACTACCTCCATCATCTGTTGTAGCATCGACGCCTTCAGACGTTACGTTGTGAGCCCCGTTGTCCACCACCAAATAAAAAGTGTACGTGGTGCTTGGGAGCAAACCACCGACTTTCCATGATGTCACTTCCGGCCCAAACATCTGGATATTTTCATTGAAATCAGAGGAATTGTAGTTGATATAATAGTGGTGAACCTCTCCCTGTTTAAACAAGAACCTCAATAAATTACTGATTTTCTCAATTGTACAACAGTAATGCCAGGCATCATATGTATTGACACTAAGTTAAATCAAGAAAAACACAAGCCATTGACGCTTATGCCTTCTTGCATCACCATTCCAATGCAATGGCAGACCGGGCTGGTCTATACATAAAAACAACGCAAAAATATAAAGAATGATCAGATCTTAATTGAAATGACGGTTGTATTTGAAAATATTTGGATGAAATTAACTCTTGTCAACAGCTCATCAATGATTAGTTAAAGCTCTATGTCTTCTTCCCGATAATAACATACCTAATTTCATAATAGATAAACTCGAAAATACTTTACAAAAGATAAATGATGATCGGTTGCATTTTGTTGACTAGGTGACTTCAACATTAATTTACGTAGGAAAACTTTTGATCTGGAACACTATTTTAACACTTTCACTTATCTGGGGACGTCCTCTATGATAGAAATCCCAACAAGGTTTATGCCTAATGTATCACCATCTACCCTAGGTCAAATTTACCGTAATGATTCGATCAACCACCTTCTTCTTGGTCTTTTATACTTTGATGTTAGTGACCATTTGCCAATGTTTCTACGAGCGAAAATACCACAGGAAAAGAAACTATAGCAATATAAGTCTTTTTTAATTTTTATTTACTTTGGATACGACTTTATTAAATTACTTCTCATAGGTGAAAAAACGCTGACGACAAATTCAATACATTTTTTAACATTTACCTGCGGTTATGAACAAACACGCTCCGTTTGTCAAGCTGTCTAGGAAAAACCAACAAGCTTTCAAACCGTAATTAACACATATCAATTTTTATAAAAACTAAGAATCGAAATGTACAGAAAATCTTGAAATGTATTTCCACTACTGTGCAACTTACAAAAAGTACAAAAATATTTGATGCATATCAAAAAATAAAGTAAAATTATGCATTATGAAAAAACTTAAGCAAAATGGACAAAACCTGGTAAAAATTTAGAAAATAAAAAGAAAAATTCAAAATAAATGCGAAAGTGATACCACAATTTTCGTATTGGTGGTACCCGCTATTTCGTTAACTCCACCAAATTCACGAAACACACTTGATATTCTCAATAACTATTTCACAAATGTGGGAACCAACTTAGCATCAATGACTGCCCGTTCTATCTGTTGCAGAGATCCAATTGAGCCATCTGTTAAAAGCTCCTTATTTTTAACACTCAAATCATAGATCTTCGCTGATGACACAACTCTGCTTCCACCTCATAAATGTTTGAAGGATTTGGAAAGTTTGGTGAAAGAATAAAAGAAAATTGAAACTTGGTTGTTAATTAATAAATAGTCACTTGATCCCCAAAAAACAATTGTATGCTTTTCTACAAAAAGCGTTTGTTGCCTTCATTTTAGATATCCCTTTGTAAGCAACGAATTGACCAAGTAGGCAGTGTTAAAATCTCGGTGTTTTTATCGACTTCGATCTAAAATGGAACACCTATGTTAAACGTTCAGGCAAGAAGTGGCTAATGCATGTCGTATTCTTTTCAAATTTCAGCCTTTTCTTGATATTAAACTGTTATGATCAGTGTATTTTTCTATCACCTACAACCTGGGTTCTTAGCGTGAAAGATTCGCAAGGGGGGTGCGAGTATGACAGCGACATATTGTTGAAAAGCAGGATAATGGCAAATAAATTGTCGTTCTATTTTTGTGTTTGATTGTGAGGTTAGGTGAGGCGCGAGTATCAATGAATAGCGCCAAAGACGGCGCGCCTGAGAATGTTCAAGAACCTTTGATCTACAGCTATTTACAAAAAGGTATAGTTGCAGGGTGAACATGCAACAGAACAACTTTGAATAGCTTAACTAAAGTCAACAATAGAGCCATACGATACCTTGCAAAAATTAAAAGAAACCAGAACATATCCTGCACAAGTGATTTATTACTTTTCCAAAAGTATAAATTTCATTTCAGTAATGGAAAGTACTACTATTGGATTGGCCACCTTGTGGTCGTTTGACCAGTGCATTCGCTAATTATCGCGATTACCAAATAAAATGTCTTATTCTTTGTCCTGTCCCTGTGCAAAAATTACGACCATGCCACAAGTTTCTGCTTCGCAATAAAGTCTTCGGTAAGAAAGAATCCGGATTCCAAAAGCGGAGGCGAGGTTTGTGTGATTAATGATCTTTTGTTGGAGCAGGGATGCCAAACGTTTTTCAAAGAGGCCAAATTTTATCACGTCAAAGCGCTGGCCCAGTAGTCTCTTCCTGTACTTTTTAAGGTTGGCATAGTACAGGCATTTCGCTTAGGGTTTGAAGCAGAAACAGTCCTTTGCAACAGCTTCCGTACTCGCATTCGCTCTCAGCACGTCAAAATACAACAGGGGAACGCCCTGGCTCCAGCACAGAAGCGTAATCCAGGCTTTGATGGGCTCTATGCAACACAATCGGACACCAAACCGCGGACATGTGAAATATGCCCTCGGATTGCACTTCTGTAATCACATCGCTAGATTACAATCTGATAATTATCAATTTGTTTGAATTCCAAGGCGCACCGCTCAATCTCCCATGCATAAAATGGCAGAAACTTTTGCAAACTTTATATAATAATATTTGCGGAATGGAAAATCTAGCTGATGCAATACATGCTATGAAAATACGAGTTAATTTTACTTTATTTCTGAAAATGAAGCACACAGAGAAGATTGAAAAGAATGTAGTATGAATTGATGGAATTCAAAATTTATTCAGAATGTACAAAATCTTTTGAATTCAAATATATGGTGCGCTAGGGGCTTTTTTTCTCGAATGACACGGCGTTCTCCCCTGCGGATATCCATCACTGTTATGCTAGTTTGTGATGCTGTATGATATCATCGCTCAGAACATGACTTTATTCATAATTTAATTTACCAGCACCTTGTAGCGGGTGTTATTACACGTTAAGAAATACTCAAATAAGCGTAACGTTTATCCATAAAATCTACAAAGTATAAGCTTTTTCCCAAGTTCCTATTTCCTATGAAAATTTACCTGTAAATTTTCCATGGAAGGTGGCTGCCACCACAAGTATACAGCAGTGTGGTTGTGAACAGCTACACTGAGATCACCAGGACCTAACGGATAGCCTGCCAGCGTTGTGACTTCACTCACTTCACTTGCCAGGGATCCTAAACATATAATGGTACTCGCTCATTGATTTCCACCAGAACATACCCTCAAACACAAAAACGGTGATAACC
>Ga0210059_1013309_pt1 | contig 12320 bp, 13 predicted proteins | sample Ectturendosymbi2_FD_188042 | JGI IMG/M metagenome (GOLD analysis project Ga0210059, IMG submission 188042) | Ecteinascidia turbinata endosymbiont from Florida, USA - Sample 2 (SPAdes) (version 2) | ecosystem: Host-associated > Tunicates > Ascidians > Unclassified | place: Key West, Florida...
GCATCAAAAATGTCAAATTGAAGATTACCAAAATAAGGATAGTTTGTCAGTATCTTGGGATACTTTGACGACAGCGAACACCTAAGCTGGGCCGCATGAAACCTTCGACTGGGCCGCATTGGGCACAACCAGCGATGGTCTTTCCAGAATCTTTTTATTTTACTGTTATCTTGAATAAAGTTTCTTCTAGTAACTGCTCGCTGAATCGTCTAAACTTGTGATTGTTGCTGATTTGCTCACGGTAAGAGCGCTGTGATTGCAAAAATCTACTAGATTAACCTATTCAAATAAGTATGGTATGTTACTGGATATTCTTTCATTTTCCAGTCAACTTAAGGCACACCAAGACAATTGCGAATATTAATGTTTAAAACCGAAAAGAATCAGGAGCAGGAGCCATGTTATGAAAGGGAAAAGCTCCAGAGGTGGTGTAGCTTCATTTTCGCGATGTCTCCGCAGCCTTGGTTGGAAAATGTCAATTTGGTGATCGACAGACGATGAAGCAATAGTTGATTTTTATTCCTTGCCCGCATGAACGGACATATTTTATTATTCCTTGCCCCTTTATCGCAAGTGATAACGCAGTGCCTAGCCTTCTCATTCCAGAGGTAGTGACTGCTGCACGACTGCGTCTGCAGTGGACTCGATGCAAGGCCTCTCCTACACAAATGTGCCCACAGCAACGCCTTCGCGAAGTGCCTCCTGATATCGAAAGAGCTGCTGCATTAATGGTGCGACTGGTCTGTCCGACGGTATAATTTGTTCAGCTTCTACCATGAAATGCGCAAAACAATCAATCCCATCGCGCGCATCATCGCGGACCGCGTTCGGGCTTTAGGCAGAGACGCCTGTTGGAAAATTTCGCGACAGTCTCCCCCATCAGCTATCCACAACTGAGGTCCCACACTGCGCCCGCTACGCATCTGGGGGGTGAATAGGGGCAGCGCAGAGTCATCTTGCCCTGGGAGCGTGTTACGGATTTGGGTAGAGGGGCTCTTGCTGTCAAAACACTACAGGATGGGATGGCTGCAGGTTGTGATGAAATCTGACCTGAAATGCTCAAAGCCTTAAATGAAGTTCTATGGCAGACTTGTGCGTGTCGCGTGACCTGCTGTTCTGGCAGAGCAACGGGATATTGTCTAGCTGGGGCGATCATCCCCACACACAAAAAGTGAGACATGACGGAAAGCACCAACTGCAGGGATATTTCTCTCCTTAACCTCCAAGGAAAGTGCATGACAAGGCTCTTCAAGCATGCCGTAAAATAATTGAACCAGAGCTGGATGGTACTCAGTGCGGTTATCGTCTCGGCCATTAGCACTACGGACCAAAATGTTTACTCTTCGGCAAATTTTCGAGAAATCTTGGGAGTATGCCAAAGACATCTACCCATGTTTTGTCGACCTCAAGAAAGCATATGACCGGGTTCCTCGTGAAAAGCTCTGGGGAATGTTGAGGGAGTACGGTGTCAAACCATGCCATTGTATTCCTGCTCAGAAGTTTGTGTTCGTGTCGGGGGGTTGGAACACAATCGTTCAGTGGACGTTACACTCCGACAAGCTAAGGTATACATTGTCACCACTCCTCTTCATAGTCTACATGTATTAGATAGACAGTCACAGCCGAGTCGACGAGGATGTTAATGGTTGAAGATGCAAGATCAACCGTTTGCGTTTACAGGCAATTTGATAATCATGCTTGCATCTTCTCAACAGGGTCTTCAACACGGACTTATGATCGATTTTCTGCTGCGTGCGACCGAGCGGGAAGGAAAATCAGCACTAAAAAGACCAAAGTATTTCGTCTCTAACAAAACCCAAGGCAGCGTTTGCCGCAAGTGAGCGGAAATGCACTGCAGCAGGTGGAGAAGTTCAAGTACCTCGGAGTTGTATTCACGAGTGATTGAACATGGAAATTGATACACAGACTGGTGAAGCAAGCAGTTGTGTGAACTTTATCTCATCACTCCGTTGTCACAAAACGGGAGATCTCAAACACCGTAAAACTGTCAGTTTTGAAATCGATTGCTTGACCAATCTGTGAAAGCAATTATTTAGGATTTCAAGGTCTTTTATTTGTCGAAGCTTGTTTTCTGATTTATTCTTGAGTTTGTTTGCTTTCTCTCTTCTTTAGCCTTTCAGTGTTTCGCTCGTAAGCATTACTTGCAAGTTGTGGAACTGACGATGAGCAGTGTTACTTGAAATCCATTTCCTTTTAAAATCTGTGGTAGATTCAAACACTTCACATTGCGTCGAGACTAGAATACAGTTATGCGCTAGTTTCAATCATTGCAAGAAGATGAAAGCAGAGCCCAGTCGGTTGAATCCTCGAAAGTTTTCAGCATTGAAATGGTGGAATCTTTAAATCGGTCTTTGTTCCAATCTTTACCTGTGGTCGTGAATCTTGGGTAATGACTGAAAGAGTGATATTCCTCGTGGAATTTTTTTCCGAGTTCACAAAGTTCGCAGCTGTGAAATTTGCAAAGCCCTGAACGTTGAGCCACTTGTTCTTCGAATGTACAGATGCCTGCTACGTTGGTTCGGCCATGTAACCAGAATGGAAAGATTGGTGGGACAAGTCCTGCTGGCTACACCCACGGTAAAGCGACCCAGCAGAGGTCGTCCAAGGGCCAGGTGCAGGGACTACATCTCCGGCCTTCCTTGGTCACGTCTTGGTGTGGAGCCAGCAGAACTATGTGAGATTGTTGTTGATCGTGAGGTATTCTGAGTCCTCCTAGGGCTGCTGCCTCCACGACCATCCCCAGAGGAAAAGCTGGCATGAAAATGAACGAATGTTCATTATTGCTGTATTTCAAGAGATTACCTGGAAAAAAACACATCCCATATCTCAGTGGTAGAGTGTCGCACGAAAGGATGGGCGTTTACCCACTGAGGTAATGAACGTAGCGCTCCTTTCTTCCGCACCCACAAGAAGAAAATCTCGGGCTTCGGCCTGAAGCCGGAAATTGTATCACCCAAGATCATGAAATAAACAAATTTGGGAGGGACTTTTTCGATGTGAAGTGAACAGCACAAAACAGATCTTCATTCACCTCAACAGTTTTTGACGCGAAAATTATATCCTCTTCAAAATTTTAGCGGGTGGAACTTCTGGAGGTCTGTTGACTTGTAAAACCCCTCAAAATTCAGTCCATATCATGTAGTTTTGCTTGAAATCGTTTCAGCTCTAGAACGAAATCGTCTGTTTAGAGCAGTGTTTCCCAATCTTTTTTGGCTAGCGCCCACTTTTCTGACAAACAAATTTCTAGCACCCCCTACCATGCCTGGCACACATATCAACACAATTTCTTAGTGCATTTCACTATACAACTTAATTTTGTCAAACGCTAAGTTTTTGTTTACAAACTATATGCATGTATATTTGTTGATCATACTGTTTTTTATGACATTTGGTCACTCAAAGCTACTAAGACAACATAAATGTAATTATTAACTGGGTCTCTTATCGCCCCCCAACCGCCCATTTCTGCTTCACCGCCACCCTAGAGTTTCTCACCGCCCCCAAGAGGGGTGCTACCACCCACTTTGCGAACCACTGGTTTAGAGCAAAGCCAAGCAAGAATTTCCTGAATTGCAGCAGATAAATCATCATTTCTGCCATTTTGTGGCCGACGCCTTTAAGTTGTCATGACCGAAGCTGTTAAATTAATTTTCTATTTAACGTGCATGTGATATAAAGAGCCATGTGCGGTTTATTTCAGGAAAGTTTAAAGGAAAGTGTTGCTCCGCGAATTTTCTGTAAAAGTGTTCGACCTTTTTTTGCTTGGCAACGTGTTTAATTTTTTTTTCGCTTGGCAACGTGTTTAATAGTTTGAGAAATGCATTAACTTTTGAATGTTTGTCCTTGCAGTAGCGACAAGTAATCACGGAAGCAGTTTGAAATTGTGAATCTTTCGTGCCGCATTCAGCTGCAGATCAACTCATGACTCAAGTAAATTTACCACATTCTTCAATCATTTTTCTTTCAATACCATTTCTTGATGACTGCTCATAAGTTCTTAATGACTGCACATAATTGTTAAGCCACAGCAGTGACCAACGAATCAATCGCAATTTGTTGCGTAAGGAAACTAGATTAAAAAACTTTGAGAAACAAGGGAAAGACTTACGAATTGTTGCTTGAAATCTTTAGCATGGAAAAACTGAACAATCGTTTATTATAAACATTATAACCGAAATGTTCCTTTTTGCATTACTGCCGAAACTTTAACTTGAGTTGTATTCCTAAACTTTTTCCGCTGCACGTTACGGTCTGTTGTAAACCACGTGATCGTCTGAGACAGAAACCACGCGAAAAACCGGAGAGTATTTTTTGTCAATCAGAAGTGCCGAATGGCCGTTGCCATCGGGTTTGTTAAACAGTTTTGTAGCTGTGTTTAATGGAGGGGTTCTAATTGGGCTCAATTTTGTAATCTTGAGTTTTGATCTTAGCAACACCACGTAGTTTTTCTTTTTGTTTCATTTGTCGACTTTTGCGCAGGACTGAAGATGTGTAACACACGAAACTAGTTTCGTTACGCAACAAATTGCGATCGATTCGCTTGGTGTGGGTCATTGTTGTGGCTTGACAAACATTACTGAATGATAAGTACAAGCTTGAATCATTGCAAGAAGATGGGAGCAGAACCAGGCAGGAGATTCCTCAAACAGCCGGCTGCAAAGCTAGAGCCTGTAATTGTGGTGACTGCACATAAGTTCTTGATGACAGCTCATAAGTCACCAACCTGTTTTTCTTATCAGCACTCCTCGCTGGGCGTCGTACAGCGACAGCTGGTGCTTCCCCACATCTGTGATGAAAAGATTCTCTTTTTCGTTACTCACAACGCTCCGCGGAAAAACCAAGTCGTCGTTTCCAAAGCTCAGCATCATCTTCATTTCTGCTCCACTGTAATCTGAGAAAAAAGTGAGGAGAACGGCATTTTCCATATTAAGCAACCAGATGACGTCAGTGTTCATATCATTACCTGTGACGTCAGGACAACTCCACAGAGACGCGTGTCCTTCTATGATGACAGCAACTACGTCAGGATTGACGCGATGGACGTCAAGAGGACAAAGTTTGATTCCTTTGACAGCAACAGGCCAGTGATGGAGATACTTGCCATATTCGTTCAATATCTGTGAAAAATCCAACAGTTTACAATAAGTCTCAGTGATGAGCAAACTGATTGATACTCTTAGCGCACTCATCTACACAAAGTCAGGATGCCCATTCTCAGGAACAAACAGAAGAATCAAAATACCTTCACTCAATTTGTGAATTCACTTGCTACCCATGACTTTTCTTTATTTTTCCGGGGTTAGTGCAGTCATTGCCATTCCTTTCCACCACATGGAGTTTTCACGCTATGTTGGACCAATTGTTATGTCACTGGCCACGATCTGCCCATCACTGACTTCAATCATTTGCAACTGTCGTGACCGCCGCAAGCATTTCCAGCTTAAATTTAGTGCACGCGCACCACACCCACTGCCGGTGATGAACAACAAGAATCGTCGCACTGACTATTACTACCGTAACATTGATTGATAATTAATTTAAACCAAATTGCAACAACTACAAAATATTTTCTTATTTTTACACGAATTTGAAACTAACGTTGAGCTTTGCATATGTAAGATGTTCTGATAAATTTCAAAAACTTTTGCGCTTAGAATGTTTGATGACCCAGTGACATCAGCGATCAAACTGCAACTTCGCTTCAATTCATGATTTTCTGTAACCCTCCTACTGCTCTTACATTTATTTAGACAGAAGTTTACTAACCTTTGTTGATTGCCTTTTATTCTTGCTCTTAACCTTATATTTGCTTTTGCGTTTGGGGCTAACCCGTTATACTGTCTTTTCTGAATTCCTTCACATGGTTGTGTGCAAGCGATTGGTGGATAAAACATGCATTCTATCTGCATGCAATCTAAGAAGAGCAAAACTATTTGAGGAAGGTGTGTCCCACTGGTTAAATGTTTGCAGTATAATATGCATCAAGGTATATTTAGCTTTGATGAATTGTCATCATCAAAATATCAGTTATCAGGAATCAAAACTTTAAAAGTATTGAGCCAAAAAGTCGGTCAAGTTCTAGTTTCATGCTTACGAAACAAGTTTGATTGTCGGTCCCAAACAGTGGTGGATACAGGGGGGGGGCACTTTCCCCCCAGACGCCAGGTTTGGATCTCACATTGGCCACCTAAGTTTCATCGGAATTTCGGTTGATTTCCCTCCCAGTGAAGTTTGGCATAAACACTTCCTTAAGTTCTTCAAGTTGAGTTGGTGCATTTAAAGTAGGGAGTTGGAGTCTCTTTGTCACCAGCACAAAGATTTGCGTTCCTTCATTCTCCACGTTCCTCCCGCGCGATGAATCCACCAAACCACATCTCTGTGAATCGTTCTTGCAAAGGGTGTTATTTTTGCTAAAAGCTTTTTTGAACAGCTGAAAATTAAGCAGTGTGCACTTTGATCTAGATGTAGAGATGAATATTTGTTTCATTTTGTTTGAATAAGGTTTAGGTTGTCTTTTTATTTGTCAGTTAACTGCATTTAACATTTAACCTACTGTGTTGTTCTGATCTTTATCAGGATATAACTACATCCTGCAAAGACAAAAGGGATCAAATCAAGAACAAGCATGAAGCAAATCAAGCAACTGAGGCTTTTACGAGTCATGAAGCCTGCCCTACACTTTCTTCACAAAAAACAGTTGATAACTCTGATGAGTTGCTGGAAAAAATAGGTTCGCTTGATTCAAGAATGTCTAGCCTTGAAACACTTCCAAAATAAATTAGTGAGCTAGCAAGCACATTCAAAATAGTCTCTTGTGATGTTCAACAGTTCTACAAAGAAATCAAAGGTCTCAGAGAACCAAACTGTTCTCAACGGAAAAAAATAAGTTACTGGAGGAAAAAATCTTCTGTTGATTTAGATATTGATTTGGAACAGTATGGCTGAAGACAAAACTTGGAAATTCAAGGAATGCCCATGAGTTATAATGAAAGCAATTCGAGGTTGAAAGCAAAGTGTTGACTATGCTCAAAAAAACTGATGAGAAAATATCACCTGGAAACACCGATGTTGCTCACATACATAGTAAATCCAAAAATGTAAGATCCCCAACATTTTTGTCAGATTTGTCAGAAATATTGTTTATTAGAGAAGAAGCAGAAAGATTGTTTATAATAATGAAAGAAATTAACAGATGCTATCTTCAAGAAACTTACCACTGAACGTATTTTCATCAATGAAATCCTTACCAAAAGAAATAACAACTTCTTTTACTTGGATAATGAAAGAAGAAAAGAATTTGGCTGGAAAATGGAAATACATATGGATTAACAATGGAAGATTTCACCTTAGACAATGCAGTGACCATAAATCTGTCACAATCAAATGTTAAAATGACCTTGAACACATTAAATCAACCTTTTGAACCAGAAATGCTAAAACGTCAATCAAAGGCTCAAAAGACTTGGACTCGAGCCTAGTTTCCAATGAAAACTTCAGCGAAACACTTTGGCGAAATACTCTTGGGCCCTAGGCCAGGCAACATGAGCCAAAATAGCCCAAAAACTACTTCACTTATGACGTCCCTCACAAAAAATCTGCAACCCCCAACCAAAAGAATTTTTTCGAGTGCAGACTAGACGACTGCCAATGCGTTTGAGCCCTTGAACAGCTTTCTAGCGTAGTCAGCGGAGGAGCTGTGGCATTGGTAAGGCAATCAAAAACTGCTGTTTGAGGTTGAAATCCAGGTATGATATGTTTGTAGACCGGCCGCCAAAGTGCTAAATGAAACATAATTTTTTTCAGTTTCATTCCACCTAAACAAGCAATTGACTTTGCACAAGACACTACAATTATAGAATTTAATAATTAATTTATGAAGTAACAATGCTAGCTTCAATAACAATGGTATAATGAAAAATAGTGGTTATTAAGACCGTGAGTCAAAAAATGGCTCATTGGATTGGCACCCAGGGCCAAATAACATATATTTTTGGCAGGAATGTATATATAAGTGGGCCGAGAGCGAATGTGTAAAAGTTACCATCAATAATCGCAGCATTTGCCCTAAAGATAACCTAAAATACTTGGGTGTTCCTCTTGACAATACGTTAAGCTGGAAGCGTCATGTAAAAAAGATAAAGAGGCAACTGTCAAGAGCTTGTGGAGTTTTATCCAAACTTAAACATTACACTACACAATCTGTATTGGACGTTGTCTGTAACTCATTATTTCATCCTTATATTACTTCCTCCATCCTGCTTCAAATGCAACCACTCAGTCTCTCATAAAACTTCAAAATAAAGCTGTGAAACCAACAGGGCACACCAAATATACCTCCTTGGAAGAATCTTCTCAGCACTTTTATCTTAAGCCTTCCCAAACTGTATAGATTCTCACTCTCAGCAGGTAAATTCATGCATTCCTATTACAGTGAACTGCTTCCAAACCATTTTGACGACTTCTTTAACATAACTAAGCATGAGTACATGTTGGTCAGAATTTTGATTCAACAAGATATTCTAAAAGAACAGGATTGCCTACCCCATAGACATGGCATGGAGGTTTAAATTTGGTGTAGTAATGTCGGATGTGGTGTGCAGTCTGCACATTGCCGCAGTCACACAAATCTAAGCTGCACAGGTCCATTGTTTTCATGTTGGCCGCAAATCAGCCAACACAAGCCCTCAGGTGATGGAGCTGAATCCAAGCATTTTTGGGGAGGTTGCAGCTTGGTGGTTGTGGGCCGAATGTAGTCATGAAGGATTGGAGAGCTGGAGGGGTTGGTGTGGTAAGTATACCGGTAGTTGACAACAACTCCACAAAGGAGCGAAGACATTTTCTGGAGTGGAGACATTGATTAGGAGACGGTTGTAGGTACAGAGTTTCATGTAGGAGATGTTTGAGAGTAAGGGCTTTGGTGTAAAGTTTCAAGCACGAAGCACTGTGTCTTATCTCAGGTGAGGTGATGTTAGATGACAGTTTATTCCAATCAGCTTCATTCATTCTCACTCCACAAGACTATCCACTTTAACAACCTGTTTACCTAAGAGTTAAATCATCTTCAGAGCAATGTTCTCTTGTAAGTGTTGGTCCAAAAGTGTGGTGTTCACTAGGTACCAGACTCTAGTCTTCTGCTATTTTAACCTTCAAAAACAGTTTAACAATCACTAGAAATAAAATGAACAAGATAAACAATTGTGTTTACTTAACATTTCACTCCAAGATGAACACATTGCTACCTCTACTCATTTAGTAATTTGAATAACCCAAGCTTTTGGTCTTTATGCATAATCTTTGTTTGTTATCTTTCTTGTACACATCCAATTTTTATGGACAAAACTACACTCCATAGCTTTTTCGTACTTCAATGATTTCTTTAGTTCTTGGTGTATTTAATATTTTTACCACACCAAATTTCCTCACAAAGACTAGATCCACTCACTTATGTACATCATATGCATGCTCCTTTCAGTTGCAAGTTTACCTCACTATGTTCCATGCTCGTTTGTTTATCCTTTTAAATGTGCCTATTTGTTTTCAATAATATTTTCTAACATTTATCAACAACTTTCAAACAGGGTTAGTTGACAAGATGACCTCCATGGTCTTTCACCCAATCCTATGTGACACGGTAACAATATTTTTGACATTCATCAATTCTCTTACTATTGCGTCTTTATTTTTTCTCATTTCCACCAAAAATTGATTATGGTAATGGTTTATTCATATATTTTTGTGACTCAAATTATCACAAAATGACACAAATGCACTAAGAAGAAAAAAACATCATCAAAGACTAAGAGAAGAAGTTAATTGCATGCAGATGCAAAATATCAAAAACTTCAGGTTGAGCAAATTGATGTGTTTTAACATATTTTGAACGTATTTTCATCACAAAGGTTTTGTGAAAGACCATGTGGGTCAATTGCTGAGCCAGCCCTAGTATTGGTAGCACAAATCAATTTTTATCAATAAAATAAAAAATGAAGTATTCACTTTCATTGAACTACAAACGAAAACATGAAAAATTTGTGAGAACACCATTCCCACGTGTTCCCACCCCACTACACCTCTGGGTGCAGGTCCGATGCTTGATGGGCAATCTGAAAGGAGGACAGGTACGTTTGCAGTATGCAGCTTTATTGAAGTCAGGTAAAACAGTAAAAGGAAAGCAGCATATTTTCCAAAAAAATAATATTGTTCTTTTGTGGAAGCAAATATCTCAAATTTGCTTTCCCGGCACTGTATTAGCAACTCCGTGCGAGTAACAATCACTGCACTTATGAGCATACCTGTACTCTCTTATTGATGATGTCAGCAACGACGATATTTCCTGTGAGGCGCGAGACTCGCAAACCTCGAGCGTACATGAACTCTCCCTCCCCACAGCCTGGCCGTTTGAACTCGTTAACTATTTCCCAGCCAGACATGATCATCAGTCAGATGAAAGAAGACAGTAAGCTCTTGCAACTCCGCAAATTGCACAAAGTTCTTCATCGCGAACGCGTTTTGAGCGCTAGCTGCCATTTGGTCAAGACGCGCGAGTAAATAAACTTCTGCAGCGTCAGCAGCGTCGGTTGTTCGTCAGCAACGAAGCATGCAACATGCATGGCTTCAGTGATTACTGCGGTGTGAAATGGATGACCAGCTCCATTGTCTTCATTGTTATGTTCACGCCAGGGGTGGCCAAAAAGCGGAGTTTGGACTCCGCGAAGGCGGACTCCGCGTGTTTTTTGCGGATGCGGAGTCTAAGAAATTTCTTTGTCGGCGGAGCGGAGGAGGAAAATTTTTTCAAGCAGCATGCCTATATGCAGTGGCGTAGCCAGCCCAAAAATTTGGGGGGGGGCAAAAATTTGGGAAAGCCAAAATGTTTGATTTTAGGCGAATAACACTATTTTGCTTAGAAAAACACGTCTCAAAGCTCAAAATGACTATATTTTCTAAAAATTTGGGGGGAGCCATGGCCTTTATGGCCCCCCTGCCAACACCTATGCTCATATGCTACAATAGAATTAGAAATTGCAGAGTCAAGGCGCAGTCGGAGTTGAATATTTCTATGATTTGCCGAGGAGGAGCGGACGCGGAGCAAAACTTTTCAAAGTCGGAGTGGATGTGGAGTCAAAAAACTGAGACTCCGTCCATCTCTGGTTCACGCATCAGTTGCATACCCGCAATTTGCATATTTTCGTAATGTTTTGATTTTTATAGCTTAATTGCAAGGTTTGAAGACCACACGTTTTTCTATATGCCAAAAATGCTGCTTCCTAACACAACTAGTGTTGACCGAACTACAATTTCTCATGACAGTGTTGCAGACACAATGCTGCGTCGCCCTGGGACACCTAGTGCGAGAGTCGAACCCACGACGCAACAACAATAGAGTTTCCACGCTCGACTAGGTAGACTCTAGTATTGATGTTACGAATTCAACGTTATAAGTGGCGAATTACCACACCACCTCAGCTTGGCTAACCTATTGCACTGCCGAAACGAAAGAAAATGCACTGTTGAAGCTAAAGAAATTTCCGACGTAAATGTGGGTGGATATCAGAGGTGAGCATGGACAGGGTCAGGATTGGAAATCCTGCAGGATACGTTCAATTTTTTTGGATCAGGATTGGATCTGGATTTTTTTTTGAAAAAAAATTAGATCAGGATATTTGTTTGATTTGTATAACGAAATATTCCTGAGAATCCCTCAAGATGTCACAAATGATGGTGCTGTTGTTTGCTATGATTTTTATATTCACAAAAAACAAAAATGATTTTGTCAGTATGTGCTGGACTTATCACAATCGATAAAAATTCGTGTTACTTCATTGTAAATATTTTCCGGCGAGGTGGAAGTAGTAAGCTGCAATTATCACGTTGTTTGAACACTACATTTTGTCATGCATCCTCCACTTTTGGCCACAACAGACAACCAGTTTGGCTTCAAGCCAAAACATGGCACTGACATGTGTATTTTTATACTTGAACAGACTGTGTCTTATTATGTAAACAAAGATACTCCAGTGTTTTCTGCTTTCTTAGATGCATCTAAAGCATTTGACAGAACTAACCACAACCTGCTTCTTGCCACATTAATTAAGCGCAATGTGCATAGTAAGAGTGTTGTTGAGTTGGTACAGGCAACAGACCATGCAAGTAAAATGGGGTACCAACTACTCATTCCCCTTTACTGTAACCAATGGGGTAAGGCAAGGGGGAGTCCTGAGCCCATACTTATTTGCTGTTTACCTGGATGAACTCTCAATCCAGCTGGGATCAGCCAGGGTGGGATGCACTGTGGGAAATAT
>Ga0210059_1013310_pt1 | contig 12319 bp, 4 predicted proteins | sample Ectturendosymbi2_FD_188042 | JGI IMG/M metagenome (GOLD analysis project Ga0210059, IMG submission 188042) | Ecteinascidia turbinata endosymbiont from Florida, USA - Sample 2 (SPAdes) (version 2) | ecosystem: Host-associated > Tunicates > Ascidians > Unclassified | place: Key West, Florida...
TGCCCTACTGTATGGTTTATCCATTTTCTGTGCTTTTGTGAATGACGATACAGCTGTGGTGAGGATAAACAGCTTTGCTCCTCCCAGTGTTGGTCATGTGCAAACACCGTTTCTGTAATGTGCGCTGATGTATAGCTAACCACTTTTTGTGCTCTTGTGTCTGTGATATGGACCACGAGTCCACAATAAAATATCATTATATTATATTATATTATAAACCTAAACAATAGGCTACTAGAAAATGCTAAAAAAATCAAAACAAATGCAAACTATAACAACTTCATAAATTCTCATTGTTTATGCCTAGTCCAAATCACTGTAATCGAAACTCTCAAGAATTTCGAGGTCTCTTTGACTAGTCATAAATAATCTTGAAAAACAGAAATATGTGACAAGAAAACCAACAGATTTTGAATTAGAAAGCTGTAATGATTAGAAAGCACTGTTGAACATACAGAAACCACTGTTAACTTAACAAGTTCTAAATCTCCATTTGACAATGTAATGAGCAAGCACATTGAAAAGAGATTAGCAGCAATGACCATGAGAGTGTCAACACATTTTTTCAAAAAGTTTAACACAACATGGTTTCAAATGATTAAGTTGGTGCAGTTTATGTCATTTAGGAGCTTTGCTTTGCGTGTTTTCAAAATGTTTTGTTTACAGGGAAGAACAGTATTTATTATACATGCATTTTGTTAATACATGAAAACATGGTCAGATTAATGATCAACAGACTTGTACATTATAATGCAGTTTATTTAAAAATCAGTAATCTCATCAGTCATCACATGGGACATTGACTACAAACTAAAAAAACTTCCCTTAAAGGTACACTTGGATGAAGCAAATATAATTAATTTTTACAACTAAATATCTTGGGTGAAACAAATACAAATTATATAAAAATTAAATCAAAGATGCTGAAAAAGCTGTATAACATACAAAAAATTTATAAAGCAGCACAACACATTGATGAAAATCAATGTTTAATTAACACTATTATGATTAGGAGTCAACACTGTAGAATCAATTGCTTCAGACAATTCACATGCTTTCTGGAAGTCACTTGGGCATTTGAAAAAATGGAAAGATATTTTGTTGACAGTAGATTTCTGTAACGTCACTAGCTGAGATATACAATCAATTAAAAAGCAAATATTGCTTTATAAAATATAAATATAACCAACTACAGCACCTGATTTCTTCAAACAGATAAGAATGTAGTACTAATCAGTACTAACAAACTCCTGATAAAAGATGTCTACTGTAGTTGTATTCAGTACAAGCGGGTAGACAAAACAAGGTTCAAACTAAGAATTGAAAAAATATGTGTTTCCGATGTTTGAAAGATTTTCTAATGCATGAATGGTTGATGGAGTTACTGCACAAGGTTAGATATAGGAAATGTACATCACCCAACTAAAAAAAAACATGCAATCTCAGCTACAACTAATAAAAAACTTTATTAGTGCATTTGCTTTTTAAAAATAAGCTTAGACATCTTCATTTCTTATATATTTTGAGTGCTCTTTGCCTGTAAGATGCAAATTTTTTCCTTAATCTAGCATATTAATTGAGTTGTAATAGTGTAAGGGGATAAAGGATTGGTCATATTTTCAAGGCAACTAATTCTGTTTGGTTATATTGCTTATACAAAATGCATAGCATAAAGTAGGCACTATATTCATGGATTTTAATTGTGGTTATTTTCTTATTTAAACTGACCAAGTTGTATAGGGGCTGGAGCACATGCCACAGATGCTGATAGGCTGGGTTCAAACGCTAGTCAGGTTACATCGAAGACTTGAAAAATGGTACTTGCAACCTGCCTAGCCTTGTACTCGGTAATGGATGTGTGCAAAGAAAAGCTTCATATGCGGTGCTGTTACTGGCTTGCAACCTGTACAGCATTAACTGTGAATGAGCTGTGTGATTCAAAGTACTGTGTAAGTTGCATGGTCTATATCACAAGGTTCAGTCAAACACAAAGAACACAAGAATATAGAAAAGCTGAGTTACAGTCCATCATATGGTAGATATTTGTTGGCATGTGTAGGCAATAATAAAGAAAAAAGTACTGAAAAAACATATTAACAATCATTATAATACTATACTATTATAATATACGCTCTTTTATCACCTATGTGCATGACTCGCATGTTCATCTGTATATCCCTTTATTCCCTCAACTCTTCATGCACTGCTTGCCCAAAAACATCTGTGTTATGAAATTGAATGTTGTGTATATGATTCAGTGTTTCCATACCTTTGCTTCATTGCTACTTTCATATTCATTACTCTTTATTTTCTATTTGTGTTTATTTGCTATCATTATAATACTGAAGCATTACAATGCACAGTAAGAAAAAATGAAATGCATAATACTTGATAGTTCCCAATTTTTTGAACTTTCTAGTTTGGCAATGGCTGCAAAAATAGTGAACTCGATCTTGTCAAAAATATACATTTTTGCTGATATTGTACTGTCACTTCACATTTTCTACAAAATCAATAGTTTTGCTACATTTGCAGTAGACTATCAGGTGCTCACAGTAAAATATTTTTGACTACAGTTGGGTCATCATATATCCACTAACAAGATCCACTGTTAATGTTGTGAATATTCATTTCCAAAGCACCAAATATTTAACAAATTGGTACTGTAGTTTCTTTCTCTACTCTTTTCTTGATGTCCTTACATGTAACAATTTTCAAATGATCCTCAGAAAGTCTACAGATTGCTCATTGGTTAAATCTGAAAATTATATAGGTCTACAACTCCACATCACAACAACTGTGCATTAATCATTTATTAGTGGTAGCCTACTATCAGTTGCCTGTAAAAGGCGGAGCTCCGTAAATAGCGGAGCTTGGTTGCAAAGGTTTGATGACGTAACCGGAGTGGAAAACAGTTGTGTTGCAAAAGCAAAGAAAGGAAAAAAAGTGAAGGAAAAATGTTTTATTATTGCAACTTAATATGCGTTTCCCCTAAACACGGAATGCATGGATGGAAGTTTCCGATGTTCAAAAATTTTATATATTCACTATTGTTTAAACCTATTTTTTTGTCCCCAAACTGTTGTGAAACTCACATAACCAAAAATAATTAAACATCAAAATGGACTCTTTTTCAACATAGTGTAACATCACCTTTTGCAGTACAATTATTTTCACTACCATTTAGTTCTCATTGCTCAACGAAATATATCATTTTTAACGACTCCGGTTACGTCATCAAACCTCCGCAACCAAGCTCCGCTATATACAGAGCTCCGCCTTTTACGGCAACCCCTACTATCCTCGTACATAGTAGTAGTAGGTTATCAAATCACTAAACTGTGAAATAAAGTGAGAATATTACCAGCCTGTTGCAGCGAACCTGACAGTAACACTTCAACCTAAAGGAAGGGCAAACACGAAACTTTATTTGTATCATTAAATTAACAGAATATACATAAAGAAAAGTGTAAGCTAATTTTTAGTAACCTACTCAAGTCAAGAGTATGATTTAAGTCACATCATGGGTAGCCCAAATGAAACAAAAAATTACTGATTAATTTTAGCATAACAATTAGCAAGTTGCAGTTCAAAATTCACAAGGAAAATCACTACTTTCATATCAAGAAAGAAAATGATGTAAAACTTTCTCAACTGATAAAATTCAATCCCTGTGCTTTGTTAAAGCTTATTCCACTGCTCTCACAGTTGTTTGCAACGAAATTAAATTTCTGTAGTTTGCTAAAATTTAATCTATTGCTTGATTAATCTCACAGTTGTTCGCAACGAAATTAAAATTATGTGCTTCGCTGAAATTTGATCCACTACTTGATTAATCTCACAGTTTTATCTAACCTACAGGACCGGCGGCCCTATTGTCATGGATGCAAATTCTTCTTCGCTATAGCTAACACAAAAAGCAGATCTGCGTTTCAGAAACCCGTAGTGACGCATTTCGGCATAAGGTCTTTTGAAAAAACACGTAATATATGAAAAAATAAATACAACTCTGGAACTGAAACTGCTAATGATGGTTAAATAATATTATAGTTAAGTACTAGTCACGAATTTGGCAGAAGAGTTGCCCGCAAGTCATTAAACCTGCAATTCCAAGAGGAAAATGAATCGTGTGCATAAAGCTTTGATCAATACTTCGAGTCAATGCAGCAGTGCAATTCCACGAACTGTGGTGGAAGAAAGCAGTGTTGCAACAGAAATGTATTGTCACGGTAAAAGCAGCTGGTATTTTCCTTGCGGAGTTATTAATACTTTAAAAGACGTATACACAGAATACTGCAGACACTATAGAAACAGCGTAATCAACATATCCCCAGTTCCACAACCGCAGTCGAGCCTTTGATGATGCCGAGTCAAGTCATGATTCGATTTTTAGTTTTGCTGTCGAGTCATCTTGACTTTATTTTCAAGCAAGGGAACTCAGTCAATAAGGGTTGCCATACATCCGGAATTTCGTTGCTAAAATTTATGTCCGGAAACAGTTTTCAAAATGCATTTCCCAGTGTACTGTAGTCTGTTTTTATGATCTAACACTTGTCCTTTTGACTACTATGCTATGACTAACCATTTTTGTGCTATTGTGTTTTTCGATTACCCTTGTGATCAGAGGTGGGCAATCGCTACTTTAATAATAGCGTCGCTACCGCTATTTGTTAAATTTAATAGCGGCGCTACCGCAGCCGTTCCTGAATAAAAATAGTAGTGAGCTATCGCTAGCGCTATTCGCTACCGCTCCTTTTGCTGCACTTAAAAAATTTTTTGGTGTTGTTTTACAGACGTAGGATCTATTTTGAAAAACCTAACCCTGAAATGCTTTTTTGTAAAAAGTTGTTAAGGACAAAACGTGATCTGAAAAAAACAGTCATTGAACATTTATGATATAGGAAAAATTATTTTACAGTGCATGCACATATAAATGAAACACAGACTGCAGAAACGCCCATACAGAGTCCATTTGGCTTTGTGAGTCGATTGTTGTAGGCTAGCAATCGCCTTTATCAATGCAAGTTTCGCGCTGTGTGTACAGTACTGAAGACAATGGTCAAACAATAAAACATCAAATCTGTTTGTCACAGAGTTTATTGCGCGTGTAAATTGAAATAGGCCCGCAACCAGGGTGGGGAACAAACCGGGGTATCAAAGCCAATCACGGCATTGTTATGTATTGTTTTAGATTTTCAAAAAAATGTTATGCTGATCTATGTTTTATGTGAAATCCCTGAACAAATTACCGATTACTTGTATTTTAAACTGAGGTCCTTGTTTCTTCATGGTTCAATTTATTCGCGATAGTAGTTTTATGTAGAACGTAGTTTATATGGCCCTGGTGCAAAATGGTTATTTAGATATTCGAGAGCGAAATGACCAACCACTGTTTCCTTAACATTCCAGCTTTTGAAAGTGCAGCCTGAGTGTCGAATGCTTTAGTTTCAAAGGTGTGCAATGTGCATTAAGCAGCCGGCATCAGCTCTAAAAAAATAAACTTCACATCAACAATTGAAAACTCTCGATTTACTGTAAAAACTTTCGAGAAATCTGCCGACGGATCTGCTCTTATGTTTTTGCGATGATTGAAACTTGTACATATCTGTAGGCCTATTCAAGTTGTGGGTCCCCACAAAGGTGACAAGCAAGCGAATCAGTCAAGTTAATTATTTTTATATGACATCGATTTCACGTACCATTACGCATCCACAGTACTGAAATCTTATTCATATAAAATATCCTATCATGAATTTCTTTTATTCTATTATGAAATTAAGTTTCCCTGTCAGTACATTCAATGCCCTTACGTACTTTTTCGCAATATCTGAAAAACGTTTGCATGAAAATATGTAAAAACCACTTAGAACCACACAGAATTTATTTAACAAATAAGAAAAATCAAAACCAAACGGTCAGAAAACACTTATTTTTCTTATGGGAAGTTGTAGCATCCAAAGTTTGGTGTTACATTCAGACAAGGATCACATGAAAATCGACATTATGTGATTTTCGGCTTAGCACATGGAGGTTAATAAAATTCTAGCAAGATCGTGATGACAAAAGAAATTAATCACTTGACGTTGTGTGGCTGTGTCAGGTAAGAATGTTAATCAAAGAAAATTTTTTCAACACTCTGCTTTTTTAGCCCAGGCGATCGCCATTTGCAAAAAAATGGCATCATATAATTTTTACCTAAACACATGGAGGCCAATAAAATTTCAGCGAAATTGCAATGATAAAAAAAGCCCAACTACCTAGCGTTTGGTAGGGCTATGTTAGGTTTAAACGTAGACGAACCAAAACTTTCGTCAGTGTTACCTTGGCGTGTAGAGTTAGAGGAACGAAAATGTGATATTCGTTGATTTAAATTATGTTCAAGCAAACTCACTATAACAAGTTTAACGTGAAGTGATTACCCTTCATCTCAAAGGGAACACTTTCCTGTAGTTTCCCCAGAACGTTTGGTTTTCAAATCGTGGCGGTAGGAGATTGAGCGGATGCGCTGTAGCATGCTCGGAAACCTAAACCGTCAAGTGACCCGGGATTTGTGATTTGGCAACGTCCACAGATTATGCGAACTTTTTCAGCAATTATCACTGATGTTGAAAACTAAAAAATTTGTGAAGCAACAAACATAGCGACTGTACGTACAACGCGGGTTTTACAGTAGAAAAAACATTTGGTGTTTGGCAATTCAGCCCTATTTGATTTTTGCTGAAAAGCAGAACTTTGAATGAGTAGCAGAAAACAAAAATAATAATGCGTTTCGGTGCCTTGTTTAGTGAAAGTGTAAAATTCTTCACTGAAAATAGTTTCACACTGGAGACAGATTTTTTTAATGAGTAGGAAAAATTACTGATTTGGAGTAGTAGGGAATATCTCAAATCAAGTCCGATGTCTAGCAATATTCCTTTTGCAACACAAAGTAACGCAGATGTTTCGAAATGTTTCAAGTGAAGAAAGAGGGGAGCAAACAAAATATATTGGTGAGAGATTTAAGGAAAATGTTTGCAGGACAAATATCAAAAGTACAACTTCATCGGCGAAGATTGCAAAACAAAGTGCGCAAAAACCTGAAAGTTGGTGCACAACGTTAAAAGCATGACAACTTCAACATTTGAATGTAAATTTGTTCTGCGCATTGGATTCATTGTAAAGGCTTACTGCTCGATGTCCAGTGTTGGTTTGATACACTGTAATTAACATGCCGAGATGTTTCGGTACAAAAATATCCGCAACCATTTAGTAGATTTAGTTACAAGCAGTGCAGCCCATGGAATAAAAAGAAGCTTTGCTTTCTATGCGCGTTTATGCTAAGCCGTAAAAAAATTGCATTTTCATCTTGGTCGGTTTTGAAGAGTGTTTTCCGAGGTGCTTAGGTATATAACAGCTTCGTTGCAAGTATGAGGGTAGCCCAGCGTGACCGTTGGATTGTAACATTGTATCAAAAACATTTCGAATTGGGCAAAATACGTAGCGCAACAACTGATTGTTACTTGAAAAGCAATATCGGATGTCTGTAAGCGCATAGATTATGTTGCTAACGATTGACATGGCTTAAGTCGAGAAACTGGCGATTTTTATTCAACGTTGATGTGCATTTTTTTGTTCAGCGAAAAGTTTGTTTTTTTACGGGTGCAAATTTTTTGTTGCTGGTCTTGTGAACGTTGGAAGCATCAAGCATCTAAGAAAATGCAAATGGTAATGAAAACAGACAATGCGATCGATTATTAAGGTGGAGTCAGTCTTGGGGCGGGGAATTTGGGGGGCCAAAATGTTTGATTTTAAGCAAATAGCACTATTTTGTTTGGAAAAACGCCCCTCAAAGCCCAAAATGACTGTTTTCTAAAAATTTGGGGGTATGGGCCTCTGGCCCACCCCTGGCTACGCCTATGGGTGGAGTAATAACAATGTCCTTCACGGTTCTCAAAGACGATATTTTTTTCATAAGAATAAAGTCGTTAGATTAGAAAAAAGGGAATTATGTAGTTGTTCAGTTTCGTTAGCACAATCCGAGGCACGAAGCTCAAAGTGAAGACCCCTGCGACCACGCTTACAAAAACAGCGTTTCCCTATATTAACTGCAATGTGAAAGAAAGGCTGCGACGCCTTCAAGAAAAACAATGTGCGATGTAACAGAAAAGCGACATTTCATTACAAAGGTAAGTTACAAGACGTTTTTCGTGCTGGTTTGAACGAAATGAAATACGACTACGTAGATTCCAAGCAGCATTTTTATCTACAGTATCATGTTGCAGCAACAGAAAACAGACATGAAACCAGTTTGCAAAAAACAAACGACACTTCAAGCAGTGGCGTGCCTCGGGTTTACCGCGCCTGGGGACAAACTCAGTTTAAGCGCTCCCAGCCCGTTCGCGGCAGCATAAAATAAAAGAAACACTGCAATCTGATGCTTTATTGCTATTATCTAATTCCAAAGACAAAGTTTTCTTGCCTTTGCTGCTGAAAATGTATCGATTATATTGTCAAAAATCTGATAAGATTTAAATGTGTCACATATTTTAACCTACAAAATATCTAACGCCAGTGAATCTCTGTAAGAAATTTTGCCAGCAATTTTGTGATCAGAATTTCGATAATCATGTCTGCGGAGATGCTCAGTATATAGGTAGAATTAGATAAAACACAGGTAGCAGCCGAAACAACGGTAGGGCAGGGGTCAGTAAAGGTATTGAGGGAAATGCAAATTTACAAAAAACACAAAATTCTTCACCAATATGTTTGTTTCTGTTAAGCAACAATGTTGACCTCAAAAATAATAACAGAGAATGTAGAACACCATTCTGAATGTTGTGGGTGCGTGAATAGCTGCAATAAATTTGTTTCAACTAGATCATGTTAACCATGAAATTCCCAATGATACTGTGATGAAAAGTTAGCTACGCCCCCGTTGCCTCCCTTTTTAAAGAACAGGGGAAGCAATGCCCCCGTCTCCGCGCGTCCCTGAGAGTAACTGAAAAGCACACAAGTATAACTAATATACTCAATGCTGTTGCCCATTTGCAATTAGAAGTTTGCAAAAGTAGTCAGGATTTATTTAAACATCTCACAAATAAAATTCATCAGAATTACCTTCAGAATCACATCAAATCCATTTCAACATGAAGTTCGTCAAACCATCAAAGATCAAATAATTTCCTAAACATCAGATATGTTGTCGTAACAACATACTATTAGGGTTTATCGCTGCTCTAAAAGCATGCACAGTTGCATGCACTGTGAATGCTGGATTCGCGTCCATTGTGACGCAACTATAGAATGAAAACGAAGTGGGAAAGTTCGCAAGCCTGCTTACCTGAAAGCATTGTGACGCAACCGTCTGTCAAAGCACATGCGGGAGCTGGTTGCTGAAGACACAAGCGGTGCCATAAAACATCACTAAGGTTCGTAATTGCTCCCTTTGCGAACCTTGGTGATCTTGATGAGATTTTGCAACTGGGTATCAGCGACTTGCATTCGACATTTTGTGAATCGTAATTACTAGCATCCGCTGACATTTGACATTTCGTAGTTGTTACGTGACATTCCAACCTCAATTTACGCCCTCAAATTGCTGCGCCCGGGGCAGATGTCTCCACTTCACCCTTGGTTACGCCACTGTCTTCAAGACAGAATCATAAATTTACTTGAAGTTGTGCATACAGCCAAATATCCTGAAGTTGAAGCAAGCTACAAAAACTGTCATACTGACATATACTTCAAAACAAAACCTGTAGTTGCACATGCAGCGAAATGTTGAACCCAGTGTATTATTTATCCAAGCATTCAATTCAGTCATACGCAGCTTTACCAGTAGCAGTAGCCAATGCTTCTGTTTCGAAGACCCAACTGCTTGAAGTTTGTCGCTGATGCTGAGTTTTTACCGAACTAACGTGGAACCTATCGATCAGGTCAAAAGCAACCTGAGCTAAATCCTTCCTATTGCTGCTAGCTTATCGCAAACAAATCATCCAAAATCAGCTCAAAACAGTAAGAAGCAGGGGCGGATCCAGCCAGTAATTTTAGGGGGGGCGATTTCAGTTATATTTGGTAGTCAAATCTCATAAGGGCTTCGCTACAGTAAAAGAAATGAAGTATACTTCACGACACTGCTGAGACAAAACAATGGGCGAAAAAATGGCCTTTAATCGCGAATGTTATTTCTGAGCTGTATAAAATCATGTTGAATAAATTTATTTTCGTAGGCTTTAGGGGGGGTGATAGCCCCAATCGCCCCGCCCCCTGGATCCGCCCCTTGTGAGAAGAGCAGTTGCTATCAACGTGTACTGACGGAGGAGCTCTTGCGAACTTTTTCCTTTGGCCACCACTCACGCCAAAGTAGCGAATAGCAGTAGAGGTAAAACGGTGATAGCTCGCTACCGCATGCGTTATTTTTTCAAAAAAGAGCGGCGCTACCGCTATCGCTCCTGGAAAATTAGCTCGCTACAGTAGCTCGCTACTGCCCAGCTCTGCTTGTGATATTGACAACATCTGACGCAAAATAAATCTTATTTTTGTCCGGGATTTGGCAGTTAGTAAATTACCTTTAACTTGAAACAGTGGGCGTATGCTCTGCAGACGTAAACTGCAACTTTGCTGTGAAATCGTAGTTATAAAAACATACTGAAAAACGCCAAATAGCCCTTGGTTGTTGTTGCAATAAGTAGGCATTGAGACTGTCAGGGATTTTGCCTCTCCAGATATGGATAAACTAAGTTATAGGCTAGTTAATGACATACTAATGAAGGTCAAAGGGCCAGCTGGGGATCAGAGAAATTGAAGCTGTTCCAGTTAAATTGCATCGCCAGACGCAAATACATTCTAAACATTATCGTGGTTTAGTGTAGTATTTGCATGTCATGATCGTGGCAATAGCAGTCGGCCTCATACTTTCACTTTGGGTCTTTCTTGAAGCAAGTGAATGGAGGTATCTTTGTTACAGCAGGGCTCAGCCAAACTTGTGGAACTGACTGTGAGTGAAGAAGAGAAGTGAAATGAAAGTTAAAGAAAGCACACTGCTTTGACCAAATGCTTACATCTTTAACCAAATGCTTAGCCTGGTAACAAAACTGCTGAAACAAGATTAGGCACCACTTGATAGTTCATTGGGCACCACTTCGTAGCTCACTCGTACACAATTTGCAGATAAAAAATAACGAAAGAAAAATGTTTAATCTTCTTTGATTTGCAATTGACTCGAGATTGCAAATCAATTACTTGATATAACTCGACAGTTCCTGCGAATCGACTCTGATTCGAATCGACTAAGTGATGACTCTACCCTGACTTGACTAGAAAAAAATTTGGATGACTCTGACTCGACTGATTTGAAAGGCTTGTGACTCGATTGTCTCATTCCTCAACAAATATGACACGGCCACATCACTGATATTTTGTGACAATTAGCCTACATCATAAACACCAAGTAGTCTAATGTTGAAACTGCACTACAGCTGAGCAGGGATCCCACTTTTGGGGAATTTGTCCCTAGATTGGGAATTTCAGCAACGTTTGGGGAAAAATTTGGGGAATTGAGGTATCTAGGGATTTTTTAGGGAAATTGCATTTTGTGGGATAAAACTGGGAACAGTCAGTGTGGTCACGCATTTCCATCAAATATGGTAATAAGATTCTTGTGATTTAAATGTCAATTCCAGTATCTTGTCTATCTGTTGTATTGTATCTAAATTAGTCTGATCTCTACGGTCAAATGCAACCGAACCAGGTCGTGGGTATAGTCAGGGACGGATTTAGGGAGCGCAGGGCCCTAGGCCATCTTAGGTTTGGGGGCTCCACGCAGGTGTGACCTATTTGGTTGCTTGTTTCAAAAGCGTGAACGTATGACCCTATTATGTGTAGTGCCCTTTCAAAAATCTGTCTTTTGCCGCGGCGACTTTGGTTCTACGATTGCCTTAGATCTTCAACGCCTTTCCTACATTCTTCTCAAGACCTAATGGCAATGCGATTTTTTCTTGGAAATTATATCTGTTTCATGTATTTCAGAAATTCTCCTCTTTAAATTTCCGTGGTTTCTAACGTTTTTTGTAGGCTTATTTTTTCGGAAATACAGATTTTCATGTGGGGCCGTGTTGCTGCCCTCGAATATATCGTCTAGTTGTTGATCTGATTAGCTGTACATAAACTACTTCGTTATAGTAATCACATATCTTATGGAACAACACAGGATTTATTTATGCCTTTTTTAAGTTGTCATTTTCACAGCAATACAAAATATAGTGCTTTAATCCTCTATGCTGTGGGCTGATGGTAAACAGCATGAAGACCACGTTTTGCACAGCGAAGTATTTTCGCAACA
>Ga0210059_1013311_pt1 | contig 12319 bp, 5 predicted proteins | sample Ectturendosymbi2_FD_188042 | JGI IMG/M metagenome (GOLD analysis project Ga0210059, IMG submission 188042) | Ecteinascidia turbinata endosymbiont from Florida, USA - Sample 2 (SPAdes) (version 2) | ecosystem: Host-associated > Tunicates > Ascidians > Unclassified | place: Key West, Florida...
AACTGTAATATGTAGTTTCAACCACTTTTGCTTTTGCTGGCTCAAACAACTGCCGGAGCTCGAGCTCCGCCTTTGTGAATAACTTTGGGTCGCAGCTCCGGACCGCTCCGGCCCAATTTCACCCCTGACAGCTATCAAACCAATAGGAAGCGGCGCTTGTCCTCTTGGCTGATAAAGCATACCTCATTGGTCCCAGAAAAGACGAAACCTCTTCCAGGTGTGCACTTGTTGCTGTACAAAACTCCGCATCAACATGTTTTGCATGCCTATCATTTTGTGCTCTAATTAACCTGATTGGTATCACCAACACATGGCGTTTGCTTTATTGGGACGAACTGCGTTTCGGTTGAAGACGAAGGTAGACTCCACTTCTGCCACTTCTGCTAATGACAAATCAATAGTTTTTCAACACGTTCTGTTTTAACTGGTCCACAGTTTTGACGTTGAGACATTTAGTCTGTCATTCCTGGGCGTCGGGAGGATTTTTTCTAGTGGTGAAATAGTAGGTTTTTCAAGGGGATGGCAAAAAGAAACGTTTCCAGGGGAGTGTCGATAGTGGAGAAATTTCATTTTTCCAACCAACTCGAAACTAAAATAAAACCATTTTCTATTAAAAAGTTAATGAAAATATCAATTTTGAAAATCCTGCAGGACAGGGCAAGGGCAAGGTCTCTTCTACCTATCCCCTTTTCGACGCCCATATGTTGACGTTAGCCGTGAGAAGACGATCCGTGCATAACAATGTCTACTTTATTACTGTTTTGAATAGCAACAGCTGTTGCTCTATCAGATGTTCTACTAGAACGCATCCTAGTTTTCGAAGTTTCATATGTTGTTCGGGATTTGGTTCAAGAATAGTGCTAAGTTTTTTTCTTCCTATTTTGCCTTTTGAGACAGTTTTTGATCTTCGTTTTTCGTTTTTAACTTGTTTTCCAACTCAACCTTCCTTTTTCAACAACTGCAACGTTTAACTCTGCCCATTTGTAAGTAGTCCTTGTCTAAAGTGTTAACTCAAGACTAGTAAATCAGAGTTTACAACATCAATATCCGCCTGCAGTTGCAATTGAACCGGCACGTTAGTAGCAAGTGGTATCAAGAAAATTGCCAACTGGACAACTACCAACCGGACAATTGCCAACCAGTCACCTGCCAACTAAGACAACTGCCAACCGGACAACTGCCAAGTGGACAATTGCCAGCTTGACAATTGCCAACCAGACCACTGCCAACCGGACAATTACCAACTAGGACAACTGCAAATCACCAACAATACAACTAACGACTAGTACAACTGCCAACCGGAGAAAAGCTTCTGTGAAGCGTACTTGTAAATGGTTTCGCTAGTCAGCGTATGTGAAGCCTAGTTGTAAATGGTTTCTATAGTCAGCACACCTCCTTTCAACGTGTATGCCAAAGCCAAAACTGCATGATTCTTCCATTTTATGCCTTATTCCAGGTTTGTGACCTAAGCTTCTGAAGGATACCGCGGCAGTGCGAAATGAAAGCTTAGTAGTCAGAGCTAACCATTGCAGACGCTAGATCTGCTTCTAATAACCTCATTCACTTTTGCATTTTTTCAGTGGCAGAATTTTGGGCTGTTCCGTATGTTTTGCTTAATCAATCGCAATATCTTAGTGAAGAAACGGCATGACATTTTTTTGCAAAGCAAGAACAATTGTTGTGTCAGCGGTTATCCTAGTTGGCAACTGTCCGGTTAGGTTATCTTGCGCTGAACCTATTTGAGATGATTTACTCTTCTCTTTTGCGCAGAAGATGCTTGTTTCGACCAAAATGTGAATACCGTACCAATAATTTTCATGACAGTATTTTTAGTTAGCTCTTGAAACATTCAATTCTTTCTTGAAAACGTCAGTTTTTCTGTTGTCATTGGCTATCATATTTTTGTAAGCTTAGTCTGACAGACGTGCTCCGTTTTTGAAGGATATGCTGCAGCCGCAATGCTACGTCGCCCTGGGTCACCTAAAGAGAGAGTCGAACAGACGACCCTCCGCGTAACAGCAACAGTAAAGTTTTCCCCACTCGACTAAATATACTCTACTATTGCTGCTACGAATTCAACGTTATATGTAGCGAATCACCAAGCCGCACGTGACTCCAGCCAATCTCTCGACTCGAGTAGCCATTTTTGCTGACTCGACTCGAGTCACGTTGAGAAACGATGGTGACTGGAATCGAGTCACATTTTCTACCGAATGACTCGACTCACAATCAGTGACTCGAGACATTTTTCCAAACCCCTAAAGATCTGAGTGACAAACCCAGTTTGTTTGCACTAACAGAAATGAGCTGGTTTTGCTTCAGTGATGATCAATATTGGCGCACATTTTATGTTTTGACTGCGTCTCCTAGGGATGTTTAATATGATACATTTTAAGTGTCAAGTACTCCACGTAACACGGAGCTAGCTGAGGCTTTGCTTTTCACTGAGGGGCCAGCAGCGCACAATACATTAAATACATTATCGTGGTTTACTGTAATGTAGTATTTTTGTGATCATGCCAGTCGGCCTCATACTTTTACTTTGTTTTTTCCAGATGTGAAGGGATTTTTGATTTTCAAATCCAATCCAAACTTTATATTTCAAAATCCAATGCAAACCCGAAAACAAAATCTTTTCTAAATCAAAATTCCTAATTGCAAAGCTACATTAGCTGCGACGAATTTTCCTAATTCATTTGCTTAATTTTTTAAAGACTACGTGATGTTCTAATTTTAGTAAGTTTTTAAGTTGCACGATAGTCGTGTCAAGATACAGGTCTATTTCTCATTGTTTGAAACAATACTGCGTGAGTGTCTAACTTTCTTGCCTTTTCACAGCTAATATTGATCTGGCCGTTGATTGTTCTTTAATTTATGACATATTTGTAGTATGTGCTTGTAAAATGGATACTAGGTAGCATATGAAAATAAAAAGCATTTCTAATAGCCGCAGTGTAGAAAACAATTCAGACAAAAGATTTGAGAAATTAGTTCTGTTCAACCAGCACAGACTAATGAGAGAACCTCAAGCGTAGTTGTTGATTGTTCAAGTCCAATTCAGACTCAGTTGCATGGAGTTCAGAATGATAACGATATTTATGCGCATATTCAGCAAAAGTGAAAATGGATAACAGAAACTACACTTTTGTGGCAAACTCGTATACACTTCCACTTGAATAAGGTTTCAAAATAGATGCGAATAGAGCGCGTGCTTTCATAGGGCATTTTCTTTGTGGTGTAGAAACAGTAAAGCGTTTTGTGAACGTGCATATGAATTGAAACGTCAACAACCTGAAAAGGATAAGCAAAATGTCGACGTTGCACCGCTGGAAAACTTTCTGTGCACGCCCATGGATGTGGCGATTCTAGAATAAAAGAAGTAGGGAAGTGACTGCGGGGCCAAGGAAAAAGTAGGCGGAAAAACATAAATGTCTATCCTGCATGGTGATCTTCCGTTGTTTTGAATTTTAACTTGCTATGATTAACCCTATCGAACTCAACATAAGCTTGTGAATGTCGTTAATATGACCGAGCGTTATTATTCACTAGAGACCAGAGATGAGCGGAGTCGCATTTTTCAGACTCCGATTCTGCTTCTGACTTTAAGACTCCTGCTGCTCCGACTCCAAAAAATTTTGAAACATCAACTCCGACTCTTGTTAACACTCCGAAAACTTCCAAGTAACTCACATTAAAAAGATAGTGTATATTTTGCCTCATGACGCAAAATATATGCCGTGGCTATTTTGCCTTCGATCGAAAACAAATGGTTGAAGTAGTCACGTGACAAGCACAATACAGAGAGACACAACATGTTGAGGTTTAGAGTTATGGCTTAGCCTATACTTTATGCAACGTAGAAAAAAGCCAATAAAATCTTCCCTGCACTCAAATTAGACGTTACAGTCAGCTGACCAAATATCACGATTTTTGGTGACGCGGACTCGACTCGAGTCATGTTGAGAAAAATGGTGACTCGACTCGAGTCACAGTCAATGAGTCAGAGTCCTTTTTACGAAATCTCTGAGTTCCTGATGGACAATTCCAGGTCGTTTGCACACAAAGAAATAAGCATTTTTTGCTTCAGTGATGATCAAAGTTGGCGGAAATTTTCTGTTTACCTGTCTAGTCGTCCTATGTTGCATTTTAAAGATCAAGTTTCCCCAGCTTGCATAGAGGAAGACCTAATATTTTGCTTTCACTGAGGGGTCAGCAGCAGAGGCGGCTCGTCTAGACGGGCTGCCGGGCTGCAGCCCTCCCTGAAAAATGCAAGCCAAAGATTCCGCCAAGCGGCCAAACTCGCCTTAAGTTTGGATTTAGTTACGAAAATTTCACAACACAATCATTTTCGATACTTTCGACACCGTTTTTGCTCAACGTTTCCTAGGAATCCAACAAAACCAATGTTTCGCTGTTTTCCAACGACGCCGCTTATGCGATGACGTTTTCAGCACACTTGCCGATGAATTTGGCGATTTTGGGGCTGTCTTCGGCACAACCCTAAAGGAAAGAAACCAAACAATTGGCTACAAAAACGTGGTAGTATATCCGCCTATCGCAAAGCGTTTTTGATATTTTGACGATGAATTTTTAAAGAAAAAACGGAGGAAATATGATCTTGACTGTTTTTACTACCTGAATTTCTTGGATATTGAATTTTATAATTAAGTTTAACAATGCTTTTACTAGTACTTTGGCGATATTGGCGGCATTGGATTCAAATCTGGTCGCCAATCTCGGGCTGCGAAAATACAACCCTTCCTTTATCTGCACCAGTGCAGCTTGCAACAGTAGGCTAAGCTGATGAGCTTTCTAGGGTTGGCGTTTGAAGATGTATGGCAGTAGTTGATGGATCTCATTCTTGGACAACAAAAGATATGACTGGTTCAAAACATTGAAATATGAAAATTTTGAAGCATGAGAAATCTGGCAAGCCTATAAGCATTCAAGTAGACGTTTAATTTTTTGGTAAGGTGAACATTGCAGCTGCGACTGATGCAGGATACAAACTTTTACTGGAAAAGCATAACAATCCAGATAAAAAACGAGAAATCTTGTGTAAAATCATAAACTGTGCAAAATTTTTTGGAAAATTTTAACTTCATTTGAAAGAACATGGTTAAAATACCAGCTCAGAGAAAGTGGTTCTAGCCTAGGTCTGCTGCCACGACACGGTTTGAATAAAATGCTAAGCTTTGTCATGTTAAAGTAGGGCCTTAGTAGTTGTTACACAAGATGCGACCCCTATAGGGTGGCATCGTAATGTGCTTTAGATTCAGTAGATATCGTTTATGCATGGGTTCTCATTACAGAATCTGGGACCATTCTCGCAGAAACTATGTCTGGTTAACAGCCCCTATTAATTGCCCGAATATTAATTATTTCTCAACGGTTCACACTAGAAAATACACACACCAAAGAGACATATGATTTCCCATCTTATAGGCTTTTATTCATGATGATATATGTTCAGATAAAACAAATTGGTATTCACCAAAATACGACGTTTCGTAATATTCAAGCACTTCTTGACATGTCACAACGTTCACATACCTTTATAGCTTATTACTATGCTTTAAGTAATGCGATGAGGAGATCAACAATCTATTCAGATCGGTTCCCCTATTCAAGCAATTACTTATGTAACTAAAACTTAATTTCCTGCGTCTCAATTCATCTCAGTTTATAAATATACACGATAAATAAGTACGCATTAATTCTGTCGAGGCTGTCTGATATTGTCATGCTCACGTTTCATTACTAGTGATTTGCGTCTCGATTAGCGCGGCAAGGGATGGTAGTTCAGGCAGAAATTTATCATTATTCAGAATTTCAAAAGTTGCTGTTTTCAGTCAGAAGTTAGTTCAGTCAAAAGGGCTGATCCGAAGAAGGACCATAGAGATTTTTAATGACCACTGCCAAGCTGGATTCGATCCAAGCGGGCTACAAAGGGATGTAACCGACATGCCGAGCAGGAACGGGCATACACCAAGGTGTACACGCGTGTTGAGAAGTTTCATGTGACTCGCGCCCAAGTGTGGAATGTCCACTGCGGTAAAAAAAGGAGCATTGCTCAACTTTCATACGGCCTCCCGAGGCGGAAGCGGAAGAAGGTAAAACCTTCAACGGCTGAAGAAAGTAAACCAATTGACTGAACTTGAACTTGTGCAGTAACTTAACAAAACAAATAGAATTTAGACATAAACACAATTTAAGCCTGAACAACTTGCATGATAAAACTACACTAGCACAGTACAGCATTTATAATCTAAACTGACAGAATTTCACTTTTCACAATCTGATTCTCATAAAACAAACTGGCAAAACTTCATTCTCATAATCTGAATTTCATGAAATAGTCTGACAGAACTTCGTTCGGATAAGCCACTTTCTGTAGTTTAACCTGTCAGGGATTAACCCAGACAAAGCTAAATTTACAGTCTGGTCTGACAGAGATTAACTCGGACAAGCCAGTATCTCCTAACCATTACTGTCGCTTTGGCTCCCGTAACGGCTAAACCGCAGCCACCTGACTGTCGGCGGAGTGAGTCTTGAAAAAGACTGAATTTCAGTTCAAATGGGGCTGTATTTATACCCGTAAATCGTCTTGTGACTTGGTAACGCCCCTTTACTTCAGGTGTTCTAATTGGCTATTGCTTATTGGATCACCTGGTGATTGGCTGGTCTCAAATACTTCCAGAACCTTCAGGTGCTTGTCGGTGCTTGGGTTTTCCCCTTCTGTTCCGTCATCGTTTCCTAGTCGTGATCAACCTCATGTGATTTCTGTTGCTTGTCTTGTGACTTCTGCTGACGTTTTGATGACGTTGTCACTGGGGTGGCTTGAGGTTAGTGTCCTAGGAATACCCGTTTTCAGTCAGGTCAGCTGACTTTATAATCAGTTTTGATTGACTGTAATCTATTTGAATTTGTTCTGGCTGTCTCAGGCTTGAGGATATTTCAGCAAGTTTGTTTTCTGTACAGCAATAAGTTGCTACAGGCAAACTTGCCTGTAACATAGTCGAGCGGAATGTTCCAAGTTTAGTATGCGAGTGGTGCTGGGTTCGACTCCCGCCTTTGCAGCTTTGATGGCAGTGGTTATGCGACATAATTTTGATAGGACCGGTTTAATTCTTTTGTATTAGTGTTTACGCTTTAGGGTTTGATTTCATTAAACTAAAGTGAATGTTTTCTATGTAATAATAAGGACAACTGAAAATAACGAGTTTGATAAGATTAGGACTGCTGGAGTGACTGGAAACGCCACTAATTATAAAAACAGACAGGGCGACAATCACATATGTTCAACTAGAGATGAAATCTCGCAGCCCTCCCGGCCAATTTCACCACGAGCCGCCACTGGTCAGCAGGGCACAATATATTGACACATTATTGTGGTTTATTGTAGAATTTGCATATCGTGATCATGGAAGTGGGCCTATACTGTGACCTTGAGTCTTTTCTAGATACCAGAAAAGTGATTCAAGTTTTTCAGATTGAAATCCAAACCAAAAACTATATTGCAAAATATAATCCAAATACGAAAACCGAATCTTGTTTAAATCCAAATTCCTGCCACTGGTATTAGCCTAAGCCCATGTGGCGACGTGATTTCGGCACATATAACGGAGAATTCGTAGCTGCAACAGAAAAGCGAACCTGGTCAAATGTCAAATCTCAATTGCTATTGTGCTGAAGATTGTCAGTTCGATTCTTTATTTGGTTGGCTCAGGGCCACGCAGCATTGTGCCTGCAAAAAATGGCTACCAATGTGCAGATGACCGCAATCCACTGTTAACCTGCAATCCCAAAACTGTAACCTGCAGTCCCAAAACTGAACCGAAAGTTGCAAAGAATTTCGAAAGAAAATATTCAATTCCAATCCAATTCTGTTTAAGCAAAAATGATAACATCCAAATCCATCAATATATTGAAATGTTGCAAGATTTAAATCCAAGTACATGTTCATCTCTGGCAGTGGCGTACGCAGAAAATTTCCGAGGGGGGCAAGTTCCGTCACTATCGTGTGACGTCACAAATCAACTTTAGGACGACCATTGTAGAGGGGTCCGGGGACACGTCCTGGGAAAATTTTGCAAAATTCCACCTAAAATTACGCAAATTACACCTAAAAATATGCATACTGTTTATACATTTTTTTATTTTTAGGGTCTGAGGGGGGCCATGGCACAGTGCCCCCCCTCCGTACGCTAGTGATCTCTGGTCATTTTCATGTATTGGGCATGCGAAAGACACACTTTCAATGCAACGCCAACGGAGAAGTCGCAACAACATTTCCTCGTTTTTGCAATGAACCGCACCTATTGCACGTTCCTTTTGTGAAGGTTGTACCTGGCACCACCTTCACACTCTGGTCAAAGCACCTTTGTTGTGATTGGAAAGGCCGAGCAGCAAGTGCCCAAAGCTTCCCACTGTCACACCAAGCAACAATAAAGATCCCACGTCGTGCATATCTTATATCTGCTTGTTCGCGCCACACGGGTGTTGTTCTTCACACGCATCCCGTTCGTGATGAATCGCACATCCACAACAACGCTAACTGAGAGGCTGCAACACTTGCAGCAAGGTTGGGCTAGATTTTTGAAATGATTGAGAGTAAAGAGACAATTAAAATGCAAATTGAGAAAACTTAGGTATAAATAACCTGCAATCAAACTTGATGAAACAACATTGGACACCATTTTCTAACTTATTGGGCGCCATTTCATAGAATGTTGGACACCATTTTCTAACTTATCGGGCACCATTTTCTAACTTATCGGGCGCCATTTTATAGCATGCTGGACGCCATTTCGTAGCAAAAAAATGTCGTAGAAAAAACGTGAAATTTCGTGTTACTCGGCATTGACTCGAGCTTCCAAATCAATGACTCGAAATGACTCGAAATTTTTGTGACTCGATTCGACCAAGTCATGACTCTGACTCGACTCGAAAAAATTTTAGATGACTCTGGCTCGACTCTGACTCCAAGGACTTGTGACTCTGACTCGACTCTGAATCGACATAAATGACTCGGACACATCACTGCCAAATATACATTTTTATAACTATAGGTTCTACTGTAATTTAAATTATAAATTGTTAACTGATGAAGCACTAGTCAAGTAGTTCAAGGTTCAATGATCAACCAGGTACCTAACAAATATTTGAACTGAACGTTAACTTTCAATTTTTACAAATGACTCATTTTAAATCTCCAAGATCAGGAACTGATCACCTTGACATCTATTTACAAATAGCTACTGGATTGTACTTTAAACCATGTGCTCAGACAAAACTCTGAACTATGATTGTGCCAAACTAAGCCATTAACGCAAAATAATCCAAGCACTGCTTTTGCCTCATGAAGCAAAATAGACAATACCAAGCTTAGCTTGAAACGAAGAAATAGAATAATATGTTCTTATCATGTGAACCAAATCTCGTTCAACTCTTTCGGTCCTAACCTGAACCAAATTTTGTTTAACTGTTTCATGTAACTCTTTGTGTTTCAGGCACAAGTACAATGAAACAAGAACAAGTTACAACTGCTGTTATCTTTTCACTTAGGCTATTAGTCTCCACATATAACAAAAACCACATAGGCTACATTGAAAACATTTCATAGCGCTGTATTCACACATGTAAATTATTCCCCTTATTATATTGTGAACTCGCAAGGATATAATGGCATGTTTAGAAATAGCCCGAAGTAATCTGAATTTTAGTTGCCTTGGCTGATAATGCAGTGTGGTTGTTGCATTGTAAAGGTACATACGATACACTTTTGTCTTGTGCATTTCCATAAAAATAATAAATTTTGAACACTGCTTAAAACACGACACAGGGCTGAGTTAAAACTTCCAGTAACTGACGTATCCACAAAATCAAAACAACCTATTCCTTGACCAACCCGCTCTGAATTTTCACTGTCCCAATTTCAGCAAGTGAATAGAGTCAGCATGTTATTCTGAAAATTAGCCTGTCAGTGAAAAACTTTAAATTTGATAAAAGCTATAATCCGTGTCCTGCAAAAATTGAAAATTTCACTCCTGCTCCAGGTCCGGTTTTTGTTCAAAATTCCGACTCCGGCTCCTGCTTAGGATCCAGCAAATATTCGAGACTCCGGCCGGTGTCAAGCGAAATGTCCGACTTCACGCCATGAGCGCATGCACAGAGTAATATTCTACGTATCCAATACGCTGAGAAAATTGATGATCAGGGCTTAGTGTTTTGGTGTTTAGGTGAGTGTGTCGGGTTATGTCTGGATTAGGGTTACAAAAAGAAAAATATTTGAGGTCTAAGACTAAGTCCAATATTTTTCAGTGGTTATAGTTATTCCCCTACTGTAGCTTGTTGTGGGTATCTGACATCTAACCAAAAAGTTTTAATTTACACAACACACATCAAAAAATCCATCGCCAAACCTTATTCCTTTACTCTGAGTGAGAAGCAAAATAACTGAAAAACAATAGTAGGTCAGAAATTTCGCAGAGGTCAGAAATTTCGCTTGACATCGGAGTCCACTACGGCACTCCGGCTCCCTGATCGCCTCTGGATTACTCCACATATAACGTTGAAATTGTTGCAGCAATAGAAGAGTGAAAATTGCTACTATGCTGAGGGTCGTTAGATCGACTCTCTTTTATTTGGTTCAGGGCGACGCAGCAATGTGGCTGCAACAAATGGCTCCCAACCTGTCGGAGAATGGAATCCACCGTTGAAGGTTAGGTAAGGCTGTGTAGCCGAAGCCCAAGCAATTTAGGATGGCTGGCGCCAAAAAAATTCAGATGGTGGAGCCGTTGCCTAAAATTTGGGTTCCCTTCAACAAACATAGCTTGTTGGGCAAGCGAGTTGTGCAAATAAAACAATTGTTTTTAGTTTTTAATGGACTAAATCGTACCGGAGCCGGAGCCAAAAACTTTTGGAGGTTGGAGCCGGAGCCCGAAATTTGAGTTCCGGCGCTACAGCACTGATTGAAGGTCGTCTTGAGCTTATGAAATGGGAAGCAATATGGTGACATGATTACTTATTTAGACCTAACGTTGAATTTGTAGCAGCAATAGAAGAGTGAACATAATCGAATGGGGGATCTCTATTGCTGTTGTTGCAACCTCTCCGGTGGTGTTGCGTTGATTGTGTGATTCACCACGAACGGGATGTGCGCGAAGAATGAAACCATTGTATATGTAGCGCGAGCAAGCAATAGTAAGAGAGATTGCGAGCATGATCTCTATTGTTGCTTGCTGCCACGGTGCGAAGCTTTGCGCACATGCCGCTCGGGATTTCCGATCGCAACACTGTTATGCCGAGGGTAGTCAGTTCGACTCCTTCATTGGTTGGCTCAGGGCGATGCATAATTGTGGCTGCAACACCCATATTTAATCCAACTCAAAGGTTAAAAACAAGTGAATAGTTTGGAAAGTAAATCACGTTAACATACGCCGTACCATTGGCTCACAACATTCATAAGGTACCCTGTAAAAGGCAGAGCTCCGTAAATAGCGGAGCTTGGTTGCGGAGGTTTGAAGACGTAACCGGAGTCGTTAAAACCAATAATTTGCGTTGAGCAATGAGAACTAAACGGTAGTAAAAATAAATTTATTGCAAATGGTGATATTACACTACTGTAAAAGAAGTCTATTCTGAAGTTTAATAATTTTTCCTTAACTGAGTTTCACAACGGTTCGGGGACAAAAAATAGGATTCAACAGTTGTGAAAGTATAGATTTTTTAAACACCGCAAACTTCCATACATTATATGTTTGCGTGAAGCGCATATTCAGTTGCAATGAGAAAACATTTTTGCTTTGCATTTGTTCCTTTTTTTTCTGTTGCAACTCAACTTTTTTCCACTCCGGTTACGTCATCAAAGATCCGCCCTGACGGAGCTCCATCTTTTGCAGGCAACCCAAAAAGAGGGTGAATTGTAGGTCAACTTAACAAGGTTACTCATATGCGACCTATACAAATCTCAGTAAGGCCGATGCAAAATCTACCGGTAACGCGTAGAAACAAAAGCTAATGCGTTCTACGTGGCTTGTCCTTGCATTCACCAGATTCAGATACCTGACCGACTTTCAGGAAAACAATAAGTGTAATACTAATTTGTTTTGGTTTGTAGACTAGCATTGCTATGTAGTTAGGACCTAGGTCAACTCAGCCGCCACTTGCTCCAGCCGCCAGTCGTCTCCATTACGGACGTCGGCGAAACGTAAATGCGTTACCGGAGCGCGGCCGCATTGAACGGATTGAACCAATATTAGCGATCATTGCCGTGGAAAAATTATTAATATTTCAACCGAAATGGGTCATTTATATG
>Ga0210059_1013312_pt1 | contig 12319 bp, 11 predicted proteins | sample Ectturendosymbi2_FD_188042 | JGI IMG/M metagenome (GOLD analysis project Ga0210059, IMG submission 188042) | Ecteinascidia turbinata endosymbiont from Florida, USA - Sample 2 (SPAdes) (version 2) | ecosystem: Host-associated > Tunicates > Ascidians > Unclassified | place: Key West, Florida...
CCACTTATTTACCCAACGCTGCACTTCAGGAACAACCGCTGCTCTGGGACCAATATCTTCCTGATATATTTCCAGTAACCTTTCTAAATCTTGAGCAGTGTTTTGGCAAAGTTTCAGCTGCATATCAAATTTCAGGTTTGCTTGTCTGACGTCATCGACCGTTGCCCAGACAACATCACCTGCGTCGACTTCCACGCTTTGGCGAACGAAGCCGCGATGAAAGTTGTACGACGTCATATATTTATGCTGGAAGCAAGTGATGTAACAAACGAAGAAAATTTGTGCGAAGTTCAACAGGGAGATTTGTTAAAAGCGGCCGCATCCATTGTGCCTCGCTTGTCACGTGATTAGTTGGAGAACTACAAGTGTGTCAGGTCGCAGATGACGAGATAACCGCCATTGCCATTTTATCTTCTTAAACTCTCAGTCATGTGTTTTATGCTTCTATTTCTAGGATATTAAATTTCACACGCGATTCTTGCGATGCTGGTTTGAATATATTGTTGCGATTTTTCGTGATTTTGTTTGAAAATTTTGTCATGATGACTTTTCCTTATCTTGAAGTCGAAAAGACAACAGTATGGAGTTTGTGTTGACTTTGTGAAAAGGGCATCAAACTTGTTGCTTTCTGCTCAGAGGTCGAATTCTCTATCGGTTTTTGATCCGCGATTTACAGATCGAAAGCAGAGTATCATCGACCTTGAGATTCAGTTGCAATTCAACGATCATGTCTTGGACGTGATGTGGCTTCTAATGAAACGTTTGCAGTTCACAACCACGCCTCTGTGAACTGATCGAAGCTTTTCTGGTGGTGGGACTGATCTGACGCACGTGTACTGCCTTGACAAATCTGTGTGTTGCAACTGCGATTCATTTCCTGTTTCTAAAGAATAGCAGTTAATTAACTATAAGTGTAGAGCCCTCATTCTTGGTCTTTGTTTTTGTCTTGGTTACACTTCTTTTTACCATCTCTGATTTTTAGGTATGTGATTTTTCCCTAGGCCTCCATTCTGTAGTTCCTCTGTTTCATTCGAATGGAATGCAACCCCAATACATCGATGTAATCATCCATATGGGCCACAGTCACAAAAGACAACTATCATTTTCGCTTAAAGCAAATTCTGGTTTATACCTCTTGCTAAGAAGGTTGCCAAAATGCAAATGTACACTGTTCGTTTGCAAATGCACACTGATTGTTGCTTGTTCTAAAAGACCCGTACAAGGATGGAAAAAAACATACTTCTAGAAGCAACGACGTGTGCATGATTGTAATCAAGCAGATAAGCACTAGCGCCAAAACAGCCTAGCTCCAAAACAATTCAGCGCCAAAACAACTCAGCGCCAAATCGCCGCCGCCAAAACGGCGGCGCCAAGTAGTCCCTTTCCCGTTACAGTTAGTGTTCAGAGACATGTTCATCCGAGACCAACATTTAATCGAAAAACACATGCGAAGCATTGAGACAAGACCGAGGCTCTATCAATTTCCACATGCCAGAACTAGGACGTCCTGGAATTTTGTGCAGGCTGGAACAAAATTACGGACTAAACTTTCGCGAAGGGGACGATGCAGTTCTACAAAGCTTCATTTGAAATAATCAAGTTGAACACCGTATTTTGAAGAAACGATTAAATATGGAAAAAATGATCTGAAAAATTTTCTTTGCTTTATTCATGCAGTGGATAGCGATATACGGCACAAATGTCACGTTGGCACCAAGGTCATATAAGATGGGTGAAGCGGAAAAGACCGAAGCCGCATCTGGATCAATTTCCCAGACCGATACTGTCAAAACATGATCCGAACTTGAAGCCTAATAACTTTATGGCATCTTGTGGTTATTGAAATCCATTGCTTGTCAAGCGAGGCTGCGCATTCAGACAACATTTAATGCATCAGTGACCGTGTTGACGTGTTTGACTGCTGAACGATCCGTAGCTTTTCGTGTGGTAGTGCCTCTCAAAAGGTAATGGACGCGCTCACTGTCAACTGAATAACAAAATTATGTGGCTACAACAGTTAACCTGTTCATCTTGCTTTTCATGCGAACAATACCCAGGATGCACAAATCTTTTTTCACAACGGCTCAATTCAATTTGTGGATGCACTTGTAAGCATTTTAACGTAACAGTCGAAGATTTCCCAAAACTGAAATCACGCGTGAAATTTTACGGTTTTAGTTATTGGCCGAAACTTTATGGCCGCACCTATTGTGATCATACTGGTTGCTAAATTGCTGCAATCTACGCTATGCCAGGTTTATCTCTTGAATGTGAAGTGCAACCTTTTTAAGTTACTTTCAAAATACTTGCGGCATAGTCTGCATTACAGGAGAGACCGAAGCCCATGAAAACACATATTGCACAGTGACTGGCTCTTAAAGCCTTGTATTTAACTAGTTTGTGCACCATCATGCAGTAATATTACAGTACTCTCACATGCTCAAATATGGCATGCTTTAAATACACACCAAAAAACTCAAACATCGTAAGTAACAACATTGGCGTTTAATTAAACAAACATAGAGAGAACGCAGGTTAATGGTATTGCTAATCTTCTGTGGCTAGCGATTTGTCTAATCCGCAGAGCTTGACACATACTGCTGTGGCCCGTGGACCAATCTGGTTATGCGCATTTGAACCGGCAGTGCTGCTCGGATGCACACCCCTGAGCTGCGGCACCACTACACATTAACCTGGCTGTCTTCACGGCTGCTGGTTTGAACAAGCTTTTTCCTGCTGTAAGGCGCTTTTGCTGCTGCATTTTTCCAAGCAACAGAAAAAGAAGCATGCACTGCTTTACTATGGGAGTAAGCTTTTACCCCTGAAGTAGATGGACGATAAGTACGGCTTCGCGTTGCCTGGTGTTTTTTTGAAACGCTCAAGAATTTGGTCATGGTATTTTACGTATTTTTACTCGATAGCTAAGTTTCTTTGAGAGATCCGTGAGCAAGGACTTCTAAGCATATCATGAACTGTGGCCGGGTTTCACCGTTTACCACGACTGAAACAAATCCTAGTAGTTGTCGTTATACACAAACGCCCGTTTTCGTTTGGCAAAAACTAAGACGGCAAAAACAAACTGCAGTTTAGATAACAAGTTTAACCTGTTGCTGACAACACTGCCTCAAAAGCATAAATGCCATGTGGAACAGCAAATTTTTTACTTTTTCACGCTGGTTAAGTTTATTTAATCGCTGTACGAACAAAAACGTCGATGGTATGAAGTTGATACAGTTTTTGTTGTGTGATGTTATTACAGCAACCTTGTTTGCGCCTAGTGCTTGTGGGCTCATCCAGAGCCTTCCGCGGACTCATTTGAGTCCGCGGAATCGTGGTTGAGAAACACTCTTATAAGTGGAAGACAAGGAAGCTGATTAAAAAAACCTGAAATAATTTCATGGCGTCGATGATATCGTATAATCATTTACTAGCCTACAACTTAAATAAATTCTGGCTCAACTTCACCAACTTCAAAAACAAATGGAAGGAAAACAATCAAGTCCAATAACCTCAAAATACTTCAAAAATCTCAAAGGCATTGGCCCAAAGTATACTGGAAAAGAAGTGTTTCTTTAGAATTCGAACTTTGTGACAGCTAAAATTTTGTTTAAAATCTTGCAAAGTCAACATCAACAAAACGTAGTTTGCTGAAATACCATCAACTATAATTTCCTAAGATTTGATAATAGCACTCATCAACAATACTCGCACTTCCTAAATACAGCATGAATGTGGCTTGCAGTCTTGGTATGTGCAAACCTCCGTGACTTCCTGCGGTTGGGGGTGTATTTTTTTAAATGCTCCTTTTGACTGCTGGTATGCCGGAGATTAATGTAACAGATGTGCATTGCATGGAAGGAAAACTGCTACTGGAATTTGTCGCAAGCACAGCGACGAAACATATTTTTAAGGTTTTTATTGCGAAGCGCCCAATAAACAAGCAGGTGTTAAAACGGAAGAAGCGAAAAATATTTTATAACTTTTGCAAATTATTTCTGGATATCCATAACGGTTTTCAAATTCTGTTTATCACCACAGGTTTAACATCTTTGTTGCGCTGTCGAAGAGGAAATAACACTTATAAAAAAAATATTTTTCATGGCAAAGCAGCTTGTTTAATAATATGTTTGCATAATTTTCAGCTGAATTTTGAATTAAGGCAGGCTTCTATGGCCCCTCATTGGTTTAATTCGCGCCTTATCTACTAGAAAACTGTAATTATTGGCCTACCCAATAATTTGCGGCAAAAAAGGACCAAACGATGTGGAGACTAATTAAAAATTACGATCACTTAATATTTGAATACAGGCATCTTCTCTGACTGGTTAGGGTAGAGAAAGTGTGTTCGCCCTCAACCACATGATCTCAAGCATAACATTATGTTTATGCTCTTCCTTTAGAAAATTTGTCCAATACGTGTGAAATCGAAGCTCCACACATTCAAATACCTTGGCGTACGTGATCAGAGGAACTGTTAGCCAACAACGTAGCTTCCCCAAAAAAATGATTTGCAAAATGTCTGGTGCAGGCTGCACTGTGTTTGCTTGTCTAAAGTAAACAGTGTTCCTCGTTCAGCACGTTGGTCAACCGTTCGACCGCTTTAAACGGAAAAACTACCCAAAACACACGACATTTCCCCCTGTTGGAAACTTAAGTTCCTGCCTTGGGTTTCAGTCATGCGATAAAACTTAACATAGCCTTTCGATGTCAAAGTTGATCATCATTACTAGTGTTGCGATCAGAAATCCCGAGCAGCAAGTGCGCAGAGCTTCGCACCGTGGCAGCAAGCAACAATAGAGATCACCCGACGAGATCACTCTCGTCGTCACCGTTAGCTGGGACAATCAACTGTTCACCAGGTTCACAAGCATTATTAGAGGCCACTCACCAAGATCACTCCATCAGGATCACTATATAATTGCTTGTTCGCGCCACATACATAATGGTATTATTCTTCACGCACATCCCGTTCGTGGTTAATCACACAATCAACGCAACACCACCGGAGAGGTTGCAACACTAGCAAATATATAAAAAAAAGCTTCTTCACCCCGGCGGCAGAGGAGTTCACCATGAGGTGAGATCTGTGCATCAACGATGACCAATAGCAAAAGCATAATTGCTTGTTGAATAGTGAAAATGTGCCTGACGATACTGGAAAAATCCTTACAACCTAATTTCAAACTTCTTCGCATGCGTTTATCACCACCTATGTCGTTAATGTGGAACGTAGTCATGACGATCTAAGCCTAGATAATGTTACTACTTTGTGGTGTTAGAGTGACAACAATTTTTAGACATAATTTTAGACATAACAATTTTTAGACAGCCTCAACGATCCAAAACATTTCTAAACCAAGCGTCTGCTTTGCAAGAAGTTTCTCACACTAGCGCAGCCAAATAAATTGTGGGTCTGGACTATCAACTTAGGAAAGAAACTAGGAAAAACAGTAACGCTCACTTTGCAATCATCACTGAAAATTACATTTTCTGTGTTGGTATGCAAATTACAAACAAAGATAAGGTGCGCATTGCACTCAAACATAATTGATAGGCGAGACCTCAAATCGACCTGTCTAGAACTGCACTTATCCCCAGAATCTTTCCTGAGGGAGCACTTTCTTGCTCCTACTAGAACGTTTCTTGAAAAGTTGATCTGTTACATAGTCCCGCAATAAAACCTTCGACTGGTAGAAGTGAAAAAGCAAATGTGCCTCCGCTTCAGATGATTTGCTTATATATGTGTCCGATACCTTTGTACAAAAACAATCAATAAACCAAAGCAAACGAAACAAACCAGTTTATGTCGAACCCCAGTGAGCACAGGTGTTTCAAAATGATTGATTTACACAACCTTGACAATAAAAATGACAAGGTGCAAGCAAATTAGGTGCAAGTGTTAGTGCTAATTGCTGAAAGGTGCAGGTCCTGTATTTCACGAAGATTCTCAGCATGAACGTTACCCCGTGCAGTTCTTTCACACGAAGAATTATTCATTGGAATCCAATGAGACGTAGGTGAAAAGACACCAACAGAAATATAACTGCTGAAAACAGCGTAGTGCATGTAGAAAGAGTAGATAACCTTATTTGCAGCTTACTTCGGTCTTCTCCAACTCGGAAAAACATTCCAAAATGTTGCAGGAAAAACAAAAATGACACACAGTGTGTTACAAGTCTACAAACGCTTTCATGGTAATGTTTATTGAGTGATTAGCAAGCTGTCTAAAAAAAACAGTCGAAACATTTCAAACGATCCATCCACAATTGTAAACATATGAAAACATTCCAAGACAAAGTTTGCAACCAAAAACTACTCATTTTTGCAATTTTTGCCTGTGAAATTGAAATCCAACACACTTCAGGCAACAAGCATTTGTAAGTGAAATATGCTTTGCCTTGGGTAAGACTACGTGTTGCACTCTCGACTGTTCATTCACATGAAACGTGCAAAGTCGAAATACAACACTTGAAAACATTCTTCAAGATTTCAAAAATATTTTGTCAATATAAAACATTTCTGTTTGTGTGATTTCGGGTTGTTTGCACATCAAAACCAGTTGGTTTTTAGCAGACAAGGATCAGTAGGAAATATCGAAGAACTTGCTATGCCAGCACACACCATATACAACGTTCACGAGCATCATAAAAACTAGAAGCATTTGCAAAAATAGTCAATGAAATGAGCGCAATGGCAGCGCGCAGCTACCATTCGATATGAGAAGGATAAGCGCAAAGCATATAAGCATATTCTCGGTTTTTGATTTGAGAGATGACACAGGATCTGTATACTGGTAGTTGTTAGGCAATATTGATAATATATTTCAAACTGTCCCACGCAATTGTGATGATGTAGGCACAACTGACAGGCGTGAATGAGACTAACTATCTAAAAGTATCACTTAGACTTAGATGAACAAAAATAGCAAAATTTCAATGCCGAAAATGTGTGAATGTACTGTGTAGTGTGATTGCAATGAATGGTGACGAGCAGAGAAACAAGTTTGGCCACAGCACTTTTTGCTGGATTTTCGCTGTGTGGTGATCTGTAGACACTTTATTTGCGCAGTCCCAATTGTTCCTCAGAATGAACAAAGCACGACGTCCTTGCAACAAAGGTTGACCCAAATTTCGCACCAGCAACAGTTTTAGAAACCGCCGCTGTCTCGTTTTCTGTGCTGGTGCTGTTAGCCGTTCCAATTAGTTTCAGTGGATAGCAATCAGTAAGAAGCATTGTATCTGCGCCTATACCTCACAAAACGTTTACAAACATCATGAAAAGTAGAAAGGTTTGTATAGAATCAAGATGCACCAAAAATTGCAAAAATGTGTTTGAACATATGCTTTCCTGTGACTTCTGCTTGTTGCACATCAAATCCAACTAGTTTTAGTGGAAAAGCATCAGTAGGAAATATAGACAAACTTGCTGTCAGCGCGCACATCTTGCGAATCTTCAAAAGTATTTTGAAAAGTGCAAACATTTGAAAAACAATCGAAGGAAAAGTTTGCATATAAAAATGTTTCTTGTTTCCATGACCATTGATTTTGCGATTGAAGTCCAGTGAACTTCAGGCAACAAGCATGGGCATGAAAAATTGACATGTATGCTCTGCTATAGGCTAGCCTACACATTGCACTCTTTTTCACATGAACCATGCAACATCGAAATGTAGTGTTTCAAAAGAGTCCCCAGAATTGTGAAAATGTTTGTGAATATAAAACATATTTTACTTGTGTAAGTAACTGTTGCTTGTTTGCACACCAACTCCAACAAGTTTTATTAGACAAGCATTAGTAGGAAATATCGAAATGCCGACTGTGTACGCCATAGCATAAAGAAAGTGGAAATATTCGGAAAAATATTAAAAGAAATGTGTGCAAATAAAAACATTGTTTATTTTTTTATTCCTTGGTGCGTGCGCTTGAACTCCAACGCAATTTATGCAGAAAATACAACAAAATCGCGACGTAAACTCGGATACGAGCTAGCTTAGGCATTGCATTCTTCGTTTACATGAAGTATGCAAACAGTAAAGACAGCATGCTGCTTGATATTAGCCTATGCACAATATTTGAAAAGATGTGTGTGAATAAATAAGCAAACGTTACTTGTTTTTATACTTTGCTTGTTTATTTCCAACAAGTTTTTATAAAGCAAGCATCAAAGGAAAAACCGCGAAGCTTTGTCTGTTGCAGTTTAGGTTGCGTGGCTGAAAATAGAGATTTTGCTTAGCCTTCTGCTTATGCGTGGTTACCCGACTCGGATTTTCTTATTCAGGACCATATTTTTTGTTTGTGGGCTCTTTTTGAAAAGCTGAGGTGTGTGGTCAACATATTTCATCATCTGATCCGCACAGACGTAAATACATTTTTACGTTTCGGAAATATTGAAAAAAAGTTTTTTTTGAAAATCATTTGTTCTGCATCTCAAAATGCCCCAAGCATACGTATTATGATCCAAGCACAACCGTGTATATGACCCAAGCACAACTGAGTAGCATCAACCAGATCAACTTTCAAAAATAACCACTCGGATAAAAATGGTAAAACAGTCAATGCCGAAATACATGAATGAACTGCGATTGCATTGATTTGAAAATAACAAAAAACATTTTTGGATTTTGAGTTTGTATTTGTTTGCATTTTGATTTTCACGGAGTGCTTGTACAAGAAAATCTGTGTGTTGAATTTCAAGATTACCTTGCTGAAAATACACGCAAAGAAATATATACATTATTGACTGACTAGCAAACTGTCTGGTAGGAGTTTCAAAATGAAGTAAGAAGCACACACCTTCCATTTCGGCCATTCTTTGACCTTTATCAGTGTTGCAAAAGCTAGTTGAATGATACCGTCTTGCATTATAAAACAATTTGAATGCAACCCTCAACGTGTTTATACGTGTAATCTGCATAAGTATGCCAAAACAGAAATACAAACTGTTTGTGTAGCAAGCGTCAATTCGACAACTATGAGTATGAAAGGAGATCAGTCAAAAAGTAATGGTCTTGCGTTTGAATTCGATTTGAATTGAACTCGCAAAATTGTCACCTTTGTATTTTGCATCACCAAGAAATTTATTATTTGAACGCAGCCAATAACTTTTCATATTTGTAATTTGTGCTTGTAATCGTTGTTCAGTTGCTGCTGCCCTCGACTAGAGATTTTGCAATCAAATGCTATCATTGTTAGGCCCTTCCTATGATGTCACAAAAGCATTTTTCACTTCAAATATTTTCTCTAGAGCCGCTAAGGAAAAAAAATGCATGGTATGAGTTGATATAAGCAAATACTCCGATTCTGCCACACTTTGGTGCATCAGTGTGGTAAAATCAGGTGAGCATCACGGCTCGGTGGTTCAATCCTATTTGATTGCAAACTAGAGATTTTCCGTTATTGTAACCTGCATAACTGCTCCAACATTACGCAATACAGAGGTATGAAATTTTTATGGAGGTTTCTTGTGCAGCACACGAAACATCCACTCTATACCCACGAAACTTGAATTATAAACAAAAAATTCAGTCTTTACGCGAAATATCCAGCCTACAAAGATTCATGTATTTCACATTTTTATGGCACCAAAATTTGCTTCCTCAAAGTAAAAAAAAACTAAAAAGCAATGTAAAGCAGCTTTGGACGCAATGTATTCCAAGTTGAAGATAAGCATGAAAATAAACAAATATTTTTAGGTGTTGTCACTTGAATTTTTTTACACTTCAATGTCAACAAGTTTTAGGAAACAAGCATCAGTGAGAAAAATCACGAAGTAGGCTTGCTTGTTTTTGAATGTCAACTAGTTTTAGTAAACAAGCATCTGTAAGAAGTATCAACAAGATTGCTTTCTTAGCCCACTCGTTATGCAACCTTCACAAGCCACATGAAGAACATATACTTTGGAAAACAATCAAGGAAAAGCTTGCAAATAAAAAAGATGAGGTTGTTTCTTTTTGGATATCTTCGTCTTTGCACTTGGATTCTAAAGCATTTTATGTTACAGGCATGAATGTGAAGTATTTTGTCCGTTCTAGCCTATACCTTGAAAATGTCCCGGCAAAATGGCACATAGTAAAAATGCTAATGTCAATTTGAAACAGAGTGATATCTCCCATTTTATCCCTGGTTTCGTGTATTATTGAGGCAAGAAGTCAAATGATGCAGTTCTGATCCCAATTCGTTTGTTTATGGCTAACAAATTTTTAGAGCAAAACCGCTTTACGCATACGCATTACATATCGATTGAAAATTGGTCACTGTAAAACTAATATGATTTATGATTCGTTTGAAAACTCGCCTCCCTATATCTATGATTCATGAATCGACTGGAAACCGGCATCTGTATATCAATGATTTGTGAATCGTTTTATTCCCTTGGATAGTCATTCATTTATAGAAGAAAATTTTGAAAAGAAACCACTCAATATTCGTAGGTAAGCTACTTTGCTGTGCTGGAAGATTGTCTGAACAAAAATCAACTCACTGCACCAGAAGAGAAAGGCAGACATGCTGGCAGGTGCGAAAGCTGGGCGGCTACCACGACCTTGGTCGCAGGGATGTCCCGCTGAGTTAATCCGGCTTTAATCCTGATTGACGCCCTTGTCCCGTGTCACTAGAAAAAACATCTCAGGATGCCTCTGTACCCCGTGGGATCGACTTCTGCTTACGTCCCTAGGCGTCATCGGAATCAAAAGTTTTTTAAAAAAAAAGGTTACAGACGTCTTGACGTTTGACAAACCCTGCGTGACCTCGCGAAATATCGTGAGAATACAATGACAATGAATGACAGGCAATTCAAATTTTGATTATCCTCACAAACTCTGCGTTTGTTTTACCAATTTCGCGACATCGCAAGGCAGGAAGAAGCTTAAGTGCTGCGAACGCGATGCAGTCGCATGCTAGTCCCCGACAAGACAAACCGAGCAAAAGTTTGCAGCCAAGTCACGTGATCAGTGAAACCCTTTCACAAAAGAAACAAATATCAATCAACGCATGCAATATAAACCTCAGATTCAGCAAGCCCTGGTTTGTTCTTAGTTTGTCACTTAACATTGCCTTGCCAAGGAAAGGTAATTGTTTTCAGACACGATACATGTGCCATGTTCGCAGGGATGCAACCGGTTTCAACCGGTTTCAACCGGTTATCACTGCTCGGAAAGCATGTTTCATTTAGCCATCACCAACAGCTGATGCAAAAATTGTAATTTTTTTTGTACATTTTCTTTGCATTGGAAGCATGTTGGAATGTATCTCAGGCCACTCGTTTATTTCACACTGACTCTCCTGTGAATGCAGACAATACTGCAACTATTTTGAAAGTAAGTTAAAAACGTTGCACTTCATACTCAAAAGATATTCCTGGAATTACATACATTGCAACAATTTAGCTTTTCATATGCGCGACCATAAAATTTCTGCCAGAAACAAAAGCCGTAAAATTTCACGGGTGATTTCAGTTGTGGGAAATCTTCGACTGTTATGTTGGAATATTTACAAGTGCATTCACGATATGAATCGAGCTGTTAAGAAAAAGGGTTTGTACATCCTGTGCTTTGTTCGTATGAAAAGCGATATAAACACGTCAAATCTTCTAGCAGCATAATTTTGTTACCGGTATTCGGTCGAAAGGAAGCGCATCCAGTGCGTTTTTAAGACGCTCTACCACACGAATAGCTACGGATCGTTCACCAGCCAACCAAGTCAACGCGATCACTGATGCATTAAATGTAGTCTAAACGCGCAACCTCGCTTGGCAATCATTGGATTTCAAATAACCACGCAATGCCATAACGTTATGAGGCTTCATGTTCGAATCAACATTTAAAAGTGTCATTTTCGGAAATTGATCCCAATGTGGCTTCGGTCTTTTCTGCTTCACTCATCTTACATATGGCCTTGGTTCTACTGTTGACATTTCTCGTATGTTGGTATTCACAGCATGCATTAAGCAAAAAGATTTGTTAGACCAGTGCTTTTCAACCTTTTGAAAGACCTTTTGAAAGACCCTTGTTCAACAAGAATTTCATTCGCACAACCAACTGGCGTTGCTGAAGAATAGCCGTATAATCGGATAACACTCGTAAAAACGACGAGGACATTTTAAATAACCAAAATATCTAGTAACTACTGCAAAATAATAAGCACAAAATGTGTAAAGAATATCGTCATTATTTTATTCAAAGTATGTAATTATAATAATGGCTTGGCTGTTGCTGAATATTTCTTGCAATTTTGGATCAGTTTGGAACAAAAACTTGCCCCAACGTCCCAACGTTCCTCGCTTTAGGTCATCTATAATGTTCCACTAAGAAAAGAACTCGTTT
>Ga0210059_1013313_pt1 | contig 12318 bp, 7 predicted proteins | sample Ectturendosymbi2_FD_188042 | JGI IMG/M metagenome (GOLD analysis project Ga0210059, IMG submission 188042) | Ecteinascidia turbinata endosymbiont from Florida, USA - Sample 2 (SPAdes) (version 2) | ecosystem: Host-associated > Tunicates > Ascidians > Unclassified | place: Key West, Florida...
ACTGTTGTATTCTGCTATCATTTGTTGCATTAAGTAGATTTATGTTAATATCACCTAATACATAATACGCATAGTTATTTTTTGCGATTTTTGTGATTGTTTCACAAAGTGATTGAGAAAACTCATTTATGTTATAGTGAGGGTGTCTGTACACTATTCCAATTATTATTTTCTGACGTTTACCTAGAATCTCCAACCATATGTTTTCACATCCATGAATTTTGAATTGGAGGTCACGTCGTTGCAAGTACTTCAAATTATTTTTTATGTAGGCACCTACACCTCCAGTACGTCTATGTTTGCATGCCATATGTTGCAGCACATTGCCGCATTGCTTAATTAGTGCTGGCAGATATAATACGTGCCTTCATACAGCTCGCTGCCAACTTGCACTAAACTGATGATGGCTTTTTTTAGCAGGCACAGTATATAGCCTACTCTGGTTTGATCATAGTGTCTGATTCTGTGCTACGAAAGGGTTCTTTTCGATGGATAGTGAAGGAGGTAAAGCGTTTTTTACATCAAGATAGTTCTTCTACGTCACAAAGTCTTTTGGTTCGAAACGTTTGCATTGCTTTAGCGTTGCTTCAATTCCGATTAAAAGTAGAATCCATCTCAGGTAACTTTCGCCAAAGATGCGTAATGCAGTTTTCAAATATAATTTTAAAATACTTACAATTCACTTTTAATGCCGATTTTTAAGAAACCGATCTTTTATGCGCTCTGTTGAGCAGTTCAACCGAAGTCTGCATCTGATGTGTGGCAACAAATGCTGTGCCTAAGGACACCATTGCCATTTTGGCAAAAACAAATTTGACATGTTGATGGACGAGCAAGCTTCGTAAATGCGTCACAGAAGGAAATCGCTGAAGAAACAAGCCGATCCATCGCACTTGACTCAGGGTCAAACGTGGTTGTCATTAGCTAACCTGTCAAATTCGTCAAAATTCAAATGTCTGTAGGGAATACGAGGCTGCAGTTCTGTTGATGCGTTGTGAGGTGTCAAAGCAGGCCACAGGTTGTCGGATACCCGGAAACTCTGTGAGTGCAATCTCTTCATGGCTGGCAATTATGGCTGGCGCCGCAACAGTGTAAGCTCAAAAGTATGTAGGTTTTGGAATGGAGAGGAGTGGTTGGGGTAAAACGATGCTTCGCTGTCTGTACCAGGGGTTTCAAATCCACCGCTCTTTGCCAGAGGTTCGACACTTGTGGGCATGGGCGTCGGAACGGATTGCAGAGGGGCTTTCCCCCCACTGGGTTTTAAAATAATAAGAGTTGATGACGCCTACTTCGTAGGCGAAATACATACTCAGCAAGATCTTAGTGTCTGATTCTTTGCTGGGAAAGGCTTCTTTTCGATAGACAGTGTTGACATTTTTTTATCACATTTTTTAGCAACAAGCGGTTGTTTTCTTATTTTCCAAAAGGAAAAATTGAAATTCACCAGTTTTTATAGTGTGCGGCTGATTTTCAGAGATTGTTGCAAAAGCATTTCGCGAGTTTGACCAGAGGGATATTATGTGCCTAAAATATACAAAATTATCCTGAAAATAACATATTTTAAAATCCTAACCTAATTTACTTTTTTTCATCTACATCCACGAGCTTCTAACACAGAGGTTCCCAACCTGCGGTATCAGTATCAGTTTATTTGGGAACAACTATAATCAAACAACAAATCATGCCACAGAAAACAACCCACATTAGAACAGCGTTTATTTTGTTCCCAGGACATCTGAAACAACCATCCGGTTTTCTAGTCAGATACCCTGATAAGTAACAGGGACAAAAAGAAAAAAAAGAGGGAAGCAAGTCTAGTAGTGCATTTCAATAAGGACATACAGGCTAGATAATGTCATTTAATTATTAAGTGTAGCATGTCATGCATTGCCAGAGCATCTCTGGAAAACATCTGCCCTTTCATAATACAAAATAATTCATTGGTAGTGTTTTGGAAGTAATCTTATATTTGTCTTTCAGATTTTCAGTGATGATATGATTGATCTTCTTGGTGTTTATGTTGTAATTTAGTAACAAATAGATGATAATTTGGTATTGAACGAATTGTTGGATCTATTGAAGACCATATTCCTATTCCTGTATATGTAAATGACTTTTGAGCTATTTTTAATCTAGTCTGGGGAATGGCATATTCAATACTTGATCGTTGTCTTGTTTGATACGAATGAATATCTTCAATTTTTGTAAAAAGTTCTGTAAATTGTTTGGGAACTAATCTAAATTTAATTTTATACATTAATTTACTGATTTCTAGTTTGAAGATTCGGTCTACAGTACGTATTTGGGTATCTTTGTACAATTTACATAAGCTAGAGTTGAATTTGCTAAATGTCATAGTTCTTAATAATTAATTGTGAACAATATTCAAGGTATTGAGTGTAGAAAAACATGATGAACCCCAGCTGGTGATAGCATATCGAAGATGTGAATACACTATGCAATAATACACTGTTTTTACGGATCTGAATAGAATATAGTGCCTGAGTTTGCAAATTATACTTGACGCTTTAGAAACTTGTTTTTTAACCAGAGTTAAATGAGTTTTCCAAATTAATTTATCATCAATTATAACTCCAAGGTACTTGACACATTCAGTTCTTGAAAGCAGGTGGTTGTTAATTTGAACATTGAAATTTGTGTCTATATATTCGTTTTGTTTTGTAAATAGCATGTAATGGGTTTTACTGTAATTTAAAGATAATTTGTTGTACTTCAGGCAGTTGTCAACACTTTCAAGTTCTTGATTTATTTTTGTTGTTAATTCATGCATTGAGTTTGCTGATAGTGAAAGAACCGTATCATCTGCAAAGGGCATGGTTTTAAAATTTGAGACTAGTGGTAAATCATTTACATACAACAGGAACAGGAGAGGCCCTAATGTAGAGCCCTGTGGAACGCCACAAGTAAATTTAGCCCTTTCAGATCTACTATCACTAATTACTACATAGTGCGAACGGTTTTCTGAATAGTTTTTTAGTAATGATAGAGGTAAACCCTTTATCCCATATTGAATATCTAGTTTATGAAGAAGTGTATCATGATTGACTGCATCAAAAGCTTTGGCAAGATCCAAAAATATAGAACAAGTTACTAATCCTTTGTCTGTATTTTGCGTAAGAAAAATTTGTGAATCATTAATGGCCAATTCTGTGGACAACCCTTTCCTGAAACCATATTGACAGTCTGTCAAAAGTTTATTGTGTTCTAGGTAACTGTATAATCTATCATAAAGAAGTTTGTCAAACACTTTATTAATTGGAGGAAGAAAAGATATTGTTCTGTTGTTTGAGCACTTTTCATAGGAAACAGTTTTATGAATGGGAGTAATCTGAACAGTCTTTAATATGCCGGGGTAAACTCCACTTGAAATGCAGTTATTGAAAATATCAGGCAAATATATAGAACTAATAGAACTAGATATTTTAACAAATTTTATAGGAACATGGTCAAGCGGAATAGCTTTCTTACTATTGAGGTTCTTGATGACCTGTTCAATTTCACTTGGACATGTAGGCTGCAAGAAGAAGGAATTATATAAATTACACTGGAAAGATGGGGGAATTACTATTGGTTGAGGGATTTTACTAGCTAGTGTTTTTCCAACTACAGAAAAATAAGCATTGATTTTGTCTGCACTTTCTTTACTACTCTTTGTCAGTGTACCATCTTCATTTTGAAGATCCTGTAGGTGTACTTGTTTTTTATGCCCTTTATTCAATATGTTTTTATTGTTTTCCACATTAAGGACGAATTGTTATTACCACTTGCAATCTGCTGCATATAATAATTTACTTTTGACTTTTCAATTAGGTGATTTAACTTATTTCTATATTTGCGAAATTCAGCCCATTTGTGGTCGTCTTGAACAGAGTTTTTGTGTTAATTTGTATACAGTTTGTGTTTTGTCCTAGTTGATTGAAGCAGTCTTTTTGTTAGCCATGGTTTGCTTTTAATACGTTCCTGTCGTTTTGAAAGAGTTTTTAGAGTAGCATGTTTATTTAGTATATTTTCAAATGAAGTTAGCAACGTACTTAAGCAAGAATTAACATCTTCGCTACTTGGCATATTGCTAAGGGTTGCTTGAAGTTCACTAAGAAAATTTTCAATACTAACTTGCTGCATATCTCTAAAATGCACCTTTGCTACCCTGTGGAAAGATTTAGGCAGAGAAACAGCACAAAATATGGGGTAATGATCACTTATATCCCAGAGACACATGCCTGAGTTCATTCTGTGCTTAGAGTCATTTGTATACATATGATCTAATAAAGTGTGAGTTTCTTTTGTTACTCTAGTTGGTTGATTTACAAGGTTTATTGATCCAAAACAGTTTGTAAGATTTACAAAATCTAAAATATGATTATTAGATGACTTCAACAGATCAATGTTAAAATCTCCCATAACATATATTTTTTTTTATTAACAATCAATTTATGAAGGGTTTGCATAATGCTTTCTTGGAAGACATAAATGTCTATAGACAACTCCAACAATGACATTTTCTTTGTTGAGGCCAACTTCAGTCCAAAGGGATTCACAACCATCAAAAGATTCCGACAATTCTTGAATGTGTTTAGCGTCTATTGTGTTTTTAATATAAGCGCCCACTCCACCTGCTTTTGTTGTTGAGTCACAGTGGAAAAAAGTGTATCCACGCATTTGATGATTAGGTAGGTGAGAGTTTGTGTTATTTATTCTTCCAGAGATAGCAATGATATCAGGTTCATAATATAGTTCAGATAAGTATTGCTGTAAATCGCATAAATTTTTATTTAGACTTCTTACATTACAATGCACCATTAACAAATCTTTCGTAGTCAATTGTTTAGTGTATTCAATGAAGTGGCCGGAGTTGTAGTACTGACAGGAAATAGTGTCATTTACATCATTGTCTGTCATAGCATCATTAATGAGACTAGGTGGTATTGAGGCCTGACTTTCATTAGGATTTTCCAAATTAAATATGTCAGATTCGGTGTTGAGAATATAAGAAAAGGGCAAATGTTTAGTGTATTCAATGAAGTGGCCGGAGTTGTGGTACCTATCTCAAGCGGTATGGGTAGCAGCAGAAGGAAATAATATATTTTTATAGTGTTTATTTCCAAATATTTATACATATATCAGTGAACATATTTTCAATAATCATCATATGGTTATTGTATATCTGTGCTTAGTCATGATAAAATATTTTGTCATGAGAAATTTTAGGGCCACATGATCGTCTGAAGAAATGTTGAAGGGGTAAGTGGCCAGAGAAAGGTTGGGAACTCCTGTTCTAACACAATAAAACATGGATCTTCAACAGACCGCCAACAAGGGTTACTGGTGCATTTCTAATTTTTTCGTGCCTTTTTCGTGTCTCTACTATTCGTACTTACCGCGATTTTTGGGGAGAAATTGTGTTTGGTTTTGAAATAACAAAAATTTTTGAGATTCAACAAGTTACTTTTTTAGGGTTCGATGAGCTTTGAGAATATTTTTCCGCAATTGTGGAAAAACCCGATTGAGCGCCTGAAGCGTTTCAGTAAGCCTGGTCTGGGTGGTTTTGGGAAAATTTGTAAGCCTACTTGGCGTATCGAACCGATGGTGTATGTGTTTGAAGGTTACCAGGGCAGCATGTGCAATTCGAAATATTTCCAAATAAACCATAAATAGCTATTTGAAGACATTTTAGTTGTGATGAAGTTGATAAGTCTATTCCAGTTTTAAGCTCCAAATTTTCAATAGGATGTAAAATTGTCCAGTGCTGACCAAAGATAGTGCAGATTTAACTTCATTTTCCTAGGCTGGTGCTCGTCGTTTCTCTCTAGCCGTACTTTGCAACAGGAAAAAATCACTTTCTTCCCAGTAATAGCAAAACCAGCTGCCAATGGTCAGTTGCAAAGCATTGATTTCTGAACGAGCTGCAATAGAGGAAAGATTCGCAACACCATTTATCCTGTGGCATATATGTTCCAGCGGAAGAGGGCATAAAGCGATTAACACAAAATACACGCAACTTATGAAACAGATCTAAACAGCCTCACCGTCAAGTTATACTGTTCACCGATGCACAAGCCCTTGAAAGTTAAAGAGAGCTCAGGTGGTTCTATTACACCGTCGTAACTAGAATCGCAGTTTCCATGAACGCTAGGCCGGACATATACCTGCGGATAAAAACTTTTTGTGATATAATAATCCACTTGCGCCGTGTGCGTTTGAGTAAAAAAGGCAAGGTTTGTTCAGACCGGTGCATCTACAAATAACTTCCGCTGGTTTTTGGTGCGTCTGCATTGGTCGACGATAAATTAAGTACAAGCTCAATTTGAGCTGCAACTGTTTGCATGTTTGTTTATTTTGATGTTTTAATATTTTGCTGACGAACAAACCGACAAAAGTTTTCCATCTAACTTTCAAAGCTCTCTTCTCAGTCTTTGGATTGTTTTAAATTTTTTTAGTAAAAATATAGGCAGGCTTCTTGCAGAACGGAATTTAACAGAATTTACGAGCTTTTAAGTTTTCATAAAGTTAGATTTCTGCTCTTATCTTATCATCTTTCATTACCTTCTACGTTGGTAGTTGGAAACGGAAGGTGAGACAAATATGTCATAACGTCAAATACGACATGTAGTGTGTGCTGAAAAAGCCTGGTTTTGATACATTCGCTGCAGAAAGGTACGCTTGCTTTGGATTACCTCAAAAAATTAACAACAACCGCTATCTAACACGATGTTACTTTAGAACTTTCGTTCTGCGACGGTGACAGAGGTGGTCATTTTCTGCAGTCATTTACCAGATAGAGAAATGGCGGCACATTTTGTCTATGCCCTATTGCTTAATCTATGTATTAAATTATCCAAATTGATGTTTTTGATCCGCTACTATTTGTTGTAGTATGAAAACTGACGTTGCAACCAATTTGTTCTTTGAACTTCAAACAAAGAATTGCTATTTGCAATGTTATATGTTTGTGACAAAATCCCCTTGTTTTCCATGTACCTTGTATATTATTTTCATCTCATATTCAAGTTTGTTGTGCCGAGACAAAGAAATGGTGACGACTTCTTCATCAGTCTTCACAAAAATAGCGGGAGCTAAAAGCATTCCGATTTCTTGGTCTGCATGTAAGCATTTCGATCGTCAGTGATGTGGTAAATCAAATTAACTTTGAAAGAGCGGCTGCATCAAAAAGTGTTTGTCAATGAAAACGTCACATCCAGCTGATGATGTAAAAGTGTTAATGCGCTAAACTTTGAGCATCGAAAGAAATTTTAAGTGCTTTTTTCTGTAATTTAATCAAACTTCTCTAGTTACCATTTCTTAGTTCACCATAAAAAGAAACGCGGTTAAACAACGTAAACACACAGAATGTACCTACGATTGTGATAGTTTTATTGAGAGAAGTGGCGTTGGTACCAGCAGTGCAGGAAAAAGTTCCAACAACTGGTCTTTGATCATTTCCGAATGTAATCCTTCGCAACGTCAGGAAGGACTGGTTGGATGATATGATCTCAGTGGCGGCACGTGAATCCACTGGTGAAAGTTTACATACGTATATGAATTAGCGTCTTTATACATTTTTCGCTATTTGTGTCAAAAGAGCAAGGTCTGTGTAGGATTAAAATTTGTGAGGGAATCAACTCATGTTTTCTTGACGAGCACATAAAGACTGACTGCCTTTGTTGTCAATTTTTTATTGTAACTGGCAAACACTTCCACTTGCAAAACCTCGGCTGATCGAAATCGCCAAATCAGTTTGAGATTGGTTTTCTTGTGCAGGGACTTTTTGCAATCTAAAGTACTGGTAAATTTTTGGAACTGATAGTTCAGTGCAAGAAAACTAGAAACGATGATGTTATGACATTTTAAGGATGTCGCTGCTATCGCCTGAGATTTGCATTTGCAGTGGATGCATAGCTGAATTAGATTTTGTGAAACAGTAAATGCGGGCATTTGTCGCGTATGTATCCCCTTGTTTTTCGTGGCTAAGTTTGATCGTGCAGTGGGTTGCTGCTGCCAGGCGATCAGATTCATTTGTTGTTTTGATTTATTCCTTTACTCTTGCTTGTGTGTGCCTCGTGCGCCAACGCGTTTTTGGAGCAATGTGCTGTGTTTGATGTAGTTGCGATTATGTATTTTCCGCGTGCGGGCTGCGTTTGTTATTGTTATGCTGTATTGTGGCCGTGAAACATCATTCCTAAATGAAATTTGTTTCACTGCATCAGAAAAGCCTGTCAAGGAGTCAATAGTGGTGGAACCTATCACCACAGCTTTGCTTCGTCTGGGCCTGAGCACTGTGGCTAGGTCCTGGGCATGATACTACACTCCAACTGGTGATGTGGCTGCAATTCGGGAGTTCTGAAGTTTGGGTGAAACTGGCATACTCTTTTCCTATCATTATTTCCAGGTCCACACTGCCCCTAAATGGTGAGGCCTGAGAAGCCTCCGCCTAGAGCAGTGGTTCCCAAACTCGAGCTGTAACCCAAATCAAGATAGTGATTATGTCTTATTACCCTGAATCCGAGATTTTTTCGGTCATAGACTGAAACGTTTTTGAAATGACGGAGAAAAATTGAGTCATTTCGGTCAGAATGTTTCAAAATATAGGCTGAAAAACACTTTTATGGCGAGTTTTAATACAACTGTGAGACAAATGACCGAAATGTTTCAGTGACCAAATGTCTCGCCTAAAAATGACCGAAATGTTTCAGCGAACAAAAAACAGCCCTGAATACTTCGCAGTGATGGCTCATAAATCAGCACAACATTGTGGATTTGGTTCCGCGTTACCCACCGAAGGATCGCATATTGCCCCTGAGAGGTAATTTATTCCCAGTTTGGGAACCACTGGCCTAGAGTAAGCATCAAATAGTCCCTTTAATTGAAAGAGAAAACTGAGCTCTTCAGCTATTCAGGACCATCAATCAGGTCTAGCGAACCGATAGACACGTTGCAGCTGAACCCAAACCCCATTAGCCACGCCTTTCGTTCGGACTCTAGTGAAGCGAACTGTGGTCTAATGATGAGTGGGCAACTGAGTGACCCAGACCGGTGCCAAGGCTCGTTTTGAAACTTTTTCAAAGCGACCATCCCCCTCGCAGAAGTTCTGCCACACACGCTTCGGCTTTACGGCTTAAAATATGGGTTGGTTTGTTGAGAGACAAACCCATTGCTCTTGCACAGGAGTGGATATTATGAGAGGCGAACGAGGCTGTCGCCTCGGGCCCCCTTTTCTTAGCGATGCCATGCCTTCCCCCCTTTTGAGAGTTTCGCACTTAGTTTTTACATTGTTTTATTAAAACGTTTATGAACCACTCTAGAGCCATATTTAATAAATTCTGAAGCAAGTCATATGTTTCTCAAAATAAAGCAAAATTATGTGCAAACGTGCCAAACGAAGCCCCTCAAGAAATTTAATGTGTAGTTTGTGGGCCCCTTGTGAGAGTTTGCCTCGGACCCTAAATTTAATATCCACCACTGCTCTTATAGCAATTAGGCTGACCTCACTCTTTATAGCGTTTAGGGATACTTTCAATCTGATCTATCTTCCACAACCCTGGGTACAGGTTCTTCCGAATAGCATGCTACGTTTGTTCACAGACCCCTACATAACTCTGCATCACTAGCACCAATATGCTTTGCGTAACTTGATGCCATGAAGGAAACTGATCACACCAAATTAGAAACAGCTATTAGCAATTTACCCCATTTCGTTGTGCTTCGTACAGTCAACCTCTCGAACTGTCTATTCATACCAATCATTTGATGTGGAAATGGCCAATAAGAGGTGGGCTGGAAATTGCACTAGTTGTATAAAAAATACTGGCCAAAGAAGAGCGGATCAACCTTAAAAGATATTAATTTTCTTTCCGGGTTTTATGATGCAGGCATGTGCTGTTTTTAACGCATGTATGTGCTGTAACAGTTTGAGTAATACCGGAGGAAGAAACGATGACCATAGCAGTGCTGCACACTCTCGGAAATGCGCTGTGGAAACATAGGAACAGTTGACTTACTGACGAATAACTAATCTCACCGGTACTGTTGCATTTCGTCGCCCGGATCTGTGTCCATTTCACAGTCGCATTGTTCAAGCCGCGGGATTCGCAATCCAGGTATTGGATTGATCCGTCTTCACGAATTCCTTTCAATATTCGGATTTCTGGAACATCTGAGTTCAAAAAGCACTCAACAACGAAGTGTCTAGAAAGTCTTTTGACCCTGGTGCTTTCAAGGAAGGCTTGCAATAATCAGTTTTTCTTGTAGCAATCAGCAGTGTGATCGAACGTAGGCTACATTAATCTTGCGCGATGAACTTAAGTTTTCAGTAAAACTAAAAACGTGCTATGATTTTATTTCAAGTTGTGTTATTTTGATAGTTTGGTTGAAATCTCCGAACGAAATGTTGGAATGCGACACTAAAATGTACAAAGTCTGTTGGATCACAAAATGTTCCAATACCAATGGGGAGGTATGCGAGTATTCCTAGCTTTACAAACTTTCCTAGACAGGTACACTAGAATGGGCATCATATCAGATGCACATTTGGTGTTTGTTTTCAATCGCCTTCTTGAACTCCCATGTTCTATTTTTGCCATCTCTTTGGCATTTTCTTCTTGCCAGCAGGAGTCTCTCCGAAACTCAGTGCGCCTTTATGCACTGCAGTTTCATGCAATCAATATCCCTCACCCAAAAACTGTCTGTCTCTACAGTGGACTAAAGCACAAGAACAGTAGTTACATGTGATCAGCGTTCAAAAAACTAGCGTTTGTCAGGTGCAACGTGCATTAATTTATAAAAGTGAATTTCGGATATTTACTTAACAAACCTCGTACGGAGTAATACACAGGACCTATCCCCTGAATAAAAATCTGCTTTGCCTAACGCTCACACACCCTTTCAATCAGCATTGTAACAGTCGCCACCTCTTGCAAAAAACGTTGTTCCACCTTTAAGAAATTTACACTCATAAAGAAGCAGTGAACTAACAAGACCTTGTACGCTCTTTCCACTACTGCCCTGCAATTTACTGCTGGAGTGCAAGGTTTCGCCAAAGCCAATACCTACAGTACTTACTTGATGTACTCTGGTGAAAAATCAGAAAGAGTAAGAACCCACATCCAATGTTAGCCATAAGGTGTTTTTGGAATCCAAAAACTGATTGACTTTCAAGGCATCGGTCCACTTAATTATTACAGCCCTGTGCATTAGGTACTGCGCGTAGCATTCACTGTTGCGATACCCAAATAGGTCAAACAAAGTGTTTAATTTTATAGGTAACTATGCCTTCCAAAGCTTTTCAACTAATTAACGCGACCAACATACCACGTCTGTTGAATCACCAACACCCCCACAGGCATTATGTCAATGCTTCTGATGCCTCATGTTAGTCCGGAAACGCGCTGGCAAAAGCGTAGGTTTTCACTCCATCACCGGTGCCAGGCACACGATGAACTATTAGAGTAACTTTCTTGAAGAGAAATCCCAGTCCATCGCATGCGCGCTGCCTGCTTTGAAAGATCATTTTCGTTTTTGAATAAACCACCCAAAGTCGTCTTCTTACCCAAATTTATTGTCGAATTTTTTTAGTTTGGCAACCTATCAATGCTTGGGGTGGTGTCGGCATAACAACCTTAAACCAATTAAATGTATTACACAACAAGATAATTAGAGCAATGACATACAGCTCTTTTAGGACAAAGACAACACCACTGTATAAGAAGCTCAACTTTCTTAAGCTGGATGACATTTATAGCCTTGAATTAGGTAAAATCATGCACAAATATCACTCTGGCAATCTTCCTGACAACTTCAACTACCTTTTCACCCCTGTAAATCAAGTACACTGTCATGCAACGCGCAGTGCGACTAGGGGTGCATATTTTTGGCAAATGGCCCACACCAAATACGGAAAAAGGTCTTTGAGGCATCTAGGCCCTAAGATCTGGGACAAGATTGATCCCTCTCTTCATAACAGCTCCCACCTCACATTTAAAAAACAGTACAGAGATGTACTTATCTCTGCCTATGATGACAGATAGTATGGTGCTGAAACGAGTTCTTTATGTCAACTGTATACCATTTCATCTTACCTATAGCCCACTTCAATTTCAAATTGTACATTTCCCTTGAACATATTCTCTCCTCCCATAGCCATCTTTATTCCATACTTTTAACCCTAGTGTACATACTCCCATTATTAACACAACTAGGTTGTGTCTGCTTACCTAGGTTTTGATTGTTTTGTTTGTGTATTTATGATTTGGTTTTCTTGTTTTGTTGTTTGTTTGTGTATTTTTGTGTTTTGGTTTTCTCGTT
>Ga0210059_1013314_pt1 | contig 12318 bp, 7 predicted proteins | sample Ectturendosymbi2_FD_188042 | JGI IMG/M metagenome (GOLD analysis project Ga0210059, IMG submission 188042) | Ecteinascidia turbinata endosymbiont from Florida, USA - Sample 2 (SPAdes) (version 2) | ecosystem: Host-associated > Tunicates > Ascidians > Unclassified | place: Key West, Florida...
GTTTGTTTGAGGTAATGCACATTCGTAATGAAACATCACATGGACTTTTGCCATGAAAATTCGGCATTACCATGTAAGAGTGCTTTGGCAACAATTTGTCTTAAAAGCAGATAATGTAGATGCTTTGTGTATTATTTGCGTTATCGAGTTCATTCAGCAGTGTTTACGAATCGCATTGCATGATCCTTTCAGTTGTGTTTAAGCGTCCCATGGTTACGGCGTACAAAAGCGCTTTCTGCAAATCCTGCGCCTTGAGCGGCAATGCATGTTGTTATGGGGAAAATGAGCTCGCTCGCGTTTAACAGGAAAGGCGCGCGTTTCCGTACCTGTAATTAGATCGCATTTCCTCGAGGCAAACCTACGAAACCTTCCTGCTTGGAAAAAATCACAAGCTGTATGCGTAACACTGATGCGTCTTCGTTAAATTAAGTAAAGATCAAAAATGGCTCGTGCACATCCAGACTTTGATAACCCAAAACAAGCTTCGTCGCAGCTCGTCTGTCAGCCTGCAACGCGAAAACAGATGCTTCCGGCAAAACAACCCATGTTTCAGAATCTCCGAAACGTAACGCGGTAAACAATCTTGCTCAATGCGCAGTCACTGTTACGTCACGTGGGTGCAGGCCGCGCAATTGGTCCATAAGAGAAAAAAGACCGTTGGTTGCCACGTGCGAAGCGAAAGTAATAGTGACGCGGCGCGCAGGCAACCTTGAAGGGAAAAACAGAACAGTATTTTTTAACCGCGGTATCGGGTCAAAAAGATCATTCTGTCATTTGGCCATTCTGTGATTCTGCATTGAATATTATATGCCGACGAACGAATATTGCATCTCTACGCGACGAACTTCTAAGCAGATTTGTCGAGACCAGCTGTTGCGACGAACGTAAACTGAAGATCTCAAGCAGAGTTTGGTTGTGCACGTGTCTGAGCTAAGAGCCATAAATCTCGGTAAGACTCACCCCAATTTTAGGAGCCTTGCTAAATTCACTTAAACGACAAAATATCCAAACAGTTGGGTTTGCCTGGAGTGTGTCTTTAAGTATTTTTGCGACAAACGTAATCGTATGATAAGTGTGTCTGCATACGCTGTGTTTTTCTTGGATGTCAGTGAGCTTGCCAACGTGTGGTTGTAAAGTCTAACGCGTTGTGTGTCAGTGTTTTGTTTATTGCCAGAATCGTGTGCATTTTTGGCCGCTGCTAAGTTTGCTTTAATTCGGGAAAAACTTGCTTTTGCGCCTCACAGTAATCCTGTCATTGCGTGCTTTAACGAACTACTCGCGTACTGCGATCGCTGATTTCGCATTAAACAGAAGATACTACTCAGAATAAAACCAAACATAAAATTAGCTCTACACTGATTCGTAAAGTCGGTATTATTTCAGCTGCTTACTTCATGAGTCAAGAAGCTCCGCCTGCTTCACCCGATACCCATTGGGGCAAGATCGCAAACGATAAGTATTTGCAGGCCCACCCTAACTATCGAGTCAAGCGTGGTGACGTTTTGATCTTCTTGTTGGGTCGTTTTCCGGTCGAGTACACGGCCATTCCTCTGTGTGTCTTTACCCCCGGAAGAAACTCGGAGTTGCTCTTGTTGGGTTGTTACAATCCGTGTAACAATCAGGCACAGACTAGTGAGATAAGCTACTCTACCAGCAGGTACCCCACCGTAGGCGTCTGGCCTAGGGCTCCACGCACCAAGTTCGTGAAAAAGGAATAGATTAGCAAGGTCAGCCTTGATCCCGTCGTCAATTCTATGAATTTCGTACCGGGTAGACCCTCTCCTCCTTCATTTCTACACGACACGGCTTGGGGATTCGAGGCTTTTTGCAAGTACGTGGATAACCATCCAGATTACGAATTAAAGAAAGGGGATCTTGTCCTGTTTGTGGTCAGTTCTATCGCAGCCAAACTGACCTCCCTTCCTCTGGGACTTACGAACCAGAACAGGGTATTAGCCTAGAGCGACTACGAGTTTTCAACGTAGACTCGTCGCGAGCGCTGACTTACCCGTTAAAGTACTACCTTCTGCGCTATCCGTCCTCCAATTCCCCTAACCAGCAAGCCGGGGTCTTCCGCGAGGATTCATAGATACAGGACGACAAAACTTTCTAAATCAACTCCCTGTTACAGGCAAGTTGCCTGCAACAACTTTATTACTGTACAGAAAACAGACTTGTTGAAAAGTCCACAACCCTGAAACAGCCAGGACAAATTTGAAAGAGGTTGCAACCAATCAAAACTCATTATTAAGTCAGCTGATCCTAAAAACAACCTCATTAAAACGTCACCAAAGTCACAAGACTAGCCACAAGACATGAGCGAAATCACATTACGACTGGTCACGACCAAGTGAAAACCCGAGTACTGAAAGTTACCTGACGGTTCTGGAGGCATTCAAACCAGCCAATCATCAGACAATTATGCAAGCAGTAGCCAACTGGAACACCTGAAGAAAATGGGGATTTCCAAGTCACATGACGGTTTATGAGTATAAATAGCGTCTCATTTGGACCGAAAGTCAGTCTTAGAAAGAGTCTCTCTTTCTGCCTTTTGCCCCGTGGGCTAAGGTGAAGTCATTGTTGGATATTGGGCATTGCGCTCACTTCGGGCAATGATCAGGAATAAACAAGTGGTAACTGGCGGCTTGTACCAAGTACCATGCCAATTAAATTTTTAACAATGCGAATTGCCCGAAGTGAAGCTCTGTCAAGCTAAATGCTGTGCTGCTAGTTGTTTAGGCTTAAACGATATTCGTGAGTGAGTTCCATTTCGTGCTTTACCGAATTGTTGACATACCAAGCACAGTCGCTAGCCTCTGACTAAAAACAGTAGCTTCGAGACTCTGATTAATGATAAATTTCCGCCTTGAATCGCACTGCTTTCACCGCGCACATCGAGATTCAAGTTAATAGCGACGAGGTTGGATTGTGATAACCTCAGCTCAGTAATTTTCAATTAAGTAAGTAGACGTATATAGACGTATATTGTAAGGTACAGTTCTAATAAAGTCTCAACTTTTAATCAAATCATGCGATAATTTGCATGCTCGAATAATGCAGTAAGTTTTACTAGTAACGATTACTAAGGCACAAAAACTTTAGCATTATGCTTATAAACAAATCACACGGATAGTTAATCCAATTCGAAAAGATTGTAAACCATTTTTACCGCAAATATTATGAGACTAGAATTAATAACTGAGTATTATGAGAGCGTTGTAACAAGTCGAGAAGTGCTTGAAGATCTTGAACTCTCATATTTTGGTGAGTACCATCATGTTTTATGTGAACTTATGTTGTGGCGAATAAAAACTATAAAAATCTAGAAATATATATTGCATTGCTGTGTGTTTCTGCTGAGGTTAATCATTTGGAAGAAATTAGGTATTGGGCAGTTAATTAGGCCTGTCAACCAGACTTAGTTTCTGCGAGGACGGACCTGGATTCAGCAATGAGAACCTATGCTTAAAATGTCACTGCTGAACCCAAATCACATCGTTTGCCACCCTTAGGGGTCGCGACATGTGTAACTTCCCTACGCTGCAGGTACAAACAGTTGCTTCCTGAATCGACCACTACACTGGAGGTACAAACAGTTGCTTTCTAAAGCCATCCCTACGCTGGAGGTACGAACAGTTGCTTTCTAAAGCCATCCCTACGCTGCAGACACAAACAGTTGCTTTCTAAATCAACTCCCTACGCTGCAGGTACAAAAGTAGCTATATAAAGCCACCCCTACACTGGAGGTACAAACAGTTGCTTCCTAAATCAACCCCTACACTGGAGGTACAAACAGTTGCTTTCTAAAGCCATCCCCATGCTGGAGGTACAAACAATTTCTTTCTAAAGCCATCCCTACGCTGGAGGTACAAACAGTTGCTTTCTAAAGGCATCCCTACGCTGGAGGTACAAATAGTTATTTTCTAAAGCCATCCCTACGCTTGAAGGCACAAACAATTGCTTTCTAAAGGCATACCCACGCTGGAGGTACAAACATTGGCTTGATAAATCAACTCCTGCTCTGGAGGTGCAAACAGTAGCGATATAAAGCCACCCCTACACTGGAGGCACAAACAGTTGCCCCCTAAATCAATCCCTACGCTGGAGGTACAAACAGCAGCTATCTAAAGTCACCCCTACGCTAGAGGTACAAACAGTTGCTTTCTACAGGCATCCCTGCACTGGAGGCACAAGCAGTTGCTTTCTAAAGGCATCCCTACGCTGCAATGTTGCCTCTCTACATTAACAAGTTTCCCCTACAATAAGAATGAAAAATCCCTACATTTGCCCACACAATCTGAAACAAAAAACGCAATCTGCGATCATCTTTAGCTACAACATCTGGCCCTGAAACACGATGTACTATATACGTTGCATAATTAAGAGTACAAGATCAAAATTACATGTGCAAAACAAACACCATTACACCTACAGAAAACACCACTGCATAACCACATGTCCTTTTTTTCAAAAAAATTATCTGAATATCTTCTAAGATTAGCCAGCACCTTTCGCAATAAATCTTAAGCATAATCCCTTGCAACTCTCCAGCTGGTTGCAATTCACAAGGAAAAGGTCTCATCAGTGATAGTACCAACAGCTTCAGAATTTTCAAATTTTTCAAAATATGTTTTCCTTGCTTTCCCATGTAAATGCATGTCTTTATTTGACTTCAAAGTCACCTGGAAAATTCTCACCAGACTAAGAATTAATTATTGATTCCAAAGTGCACACAGCCAGACAATCGCTCAGCTTGTTTTTGTTGTTATTCAAGCGGGAGAAAGTTATTTCAACCTCAGCAGTGCTTCGAGGTAATGCCGTTACAAACACATTGCAAAACAACTGTACCTTTCACCGTGCGGTATTGTACTTGTACTGCAGTCTTTGCAAATTGGAATACGCTGGGCTACACCTAACTTTCACTTAGAATGCAAGTCTAGCCACCAGAAAGCTTGGCCACACTGCAGTCCTTGCGTCAAAAATAACCCAGTACCCCCAAGATTTATTGCCTTCTGAATTGGTAAAAACGCATTTTCCAGTGCGTTTTGCAAGCGCACTGATAATAAATTGTTGACCAAACACATCCGTGACGTATCACAAACGTAGAAACAAAGCGATAAAAATTCTAAACACAAAAATCCCTACGGATCCCTACAACATGGCGATTTTTCCCGTAAGGATTCCCTACTCCCTACAAAAGCCTAAAAATCTCTACCGTAGGGATTTTTCCCCACAAGTGGCAACACTGTTGCGCTGGAGGTACAAACAGTTGCTTGCTGAATCAACCCCTACGCTGGAGGCACAACCCTACGCTGGTGGTACATCCCTACGCTGGTGGTACCGACGCCGCTGACCCTTACTCGAAAAACCTGCTAAATCTAGCAGCTAAAATTGCAACACTGCGTATGGTTGAAAAAATACTCGCTCAAGCAGCTCGGTGAGACACTCATGGTCGTGCTTGAGTGATTTGTGGGATTTCCAATCCAATGCGAATCCGATAACAGTGCAGTGTGAAGTGGGTAAGTGTTGTAAGATTTCAAAAAGCATTACAACCAAAATTCACAAATAATTAGCCAAAAGTAGCCAAATTGGCAAAAACGTATAGCCAAAAATAGCCAAGTGTGATAACTAAAGAAAAACATTAAAAGCCAATAAAAATTTAGTTTGTCAATTCCGTGGACTGTGGAAAATTACTCTCTGGCCCATTTTAGGAACCATGCAATCTTCACAAAATCAATTTCAAAGGCAGTGGCTGCAGATGGTCTACACATTATCGCACACGTAAAGATTATAACATGTTTCCACAGCGTCTGCCATTTCCAGAACTAATATGTCTAAAAGTTCAACTGGTGTATGAGATAAAACGTAAAACAGACAAACCGTAAAAACGAATACTGCCAACGTTTCGTTGACGGTGCGGTCAACTTCGCCAGGGCGAAAACAAGAGTGACAAGTCATCTGCCAACCAACCGTGGAGGGGAGTGATGCCTCAAGTTGCACGGTGGAATCATTGGATCTGATGATTTGATGCGGGATAGCAATTTAAGGGACCAAGGAAATTAGTGTGAAGAGATATCACTGAGAAATTTAATTAATACACAGCAATTAGAAGCACTGACGAAACGGTGAACCGAACCAATGGGACGGTGAAAGAGTGGTCAGGTATTAAAGCGTATAAAATTATGAACGTCATCATTTGTTTACCAAGGAACAGTGTATATCCGGGAACTTGTCGGAGGATTTATCGTTCATACACAATCAGTGTTAATATAATAGGATTCTATAAAACGGCGCTTATGAAAATCAACATTCAAATTTTAAAACCTTCAACTGTTGCCAATCCATGGAATGGCCTAGGTTGAAGACATGTCGCGTTAAAGCACTCTTGTCGAAACGTCTGTGTTTGACATCAGCCATTTGTTCTTTGTGTCTAGTTTCAACGCATCGTTTGGTCTCCCCAATATAACGTTTATGACAGTCGTGACAAGGAATCAAATAAATTACTCCTTGTCCTAGATTCTTGTTAATTGAATCTTTGGTTGAACCTAAAATGTCTCCAATTTTTCGAATAGGCTTTGCAGCCGCTTTGATATTATGCTTTTTGCAGAACTATTTACAAATGGAAAACGAAACAAGTAATTAATGCTGCAATTTTGAATTTACTAACAAACGAGTTTTCATCGTTGCTGAACGAATGTTCAACCCTGATAGATGACGTTTGACTGACAAAAGATTCGAAGCGTTGATGCTATCACCTGGAACAAACATTTTAAACATTGATTATTTCGTTTAATCAATGTTTAACGTATTTGCTGCAGTGGCATAACTTACGGGAGGCAGAATGGCGAATTGCCTCCTGGCAAACTAAATGCAAAAACGGGGTCCCCACTTAGCTTATATTTCAATTTTAGTATTGTTTTGGTTTTCAGTAGGTTGTCGTTTTTTTTGCATTTTTGGAAGTATTTTCCATTGAATTTTAGGGTTTAAATATAGCCATCCACATCCGTACTCAACATCATTTCTCAGGTTTTTCTCTGGATGTTGGCTAATGGCTCCCTGCAGTGATCAGTGGGCCTCTTTCAGCTACGTTTTCCCCCATGGCTCAAACCTCTAATTATGCCACTGGTTTGTTGACTGCACAAACTTCTCAGTAAACAATTAGTTTGCTGTGATTTTTCTTTTTTCGGGTGCTTAATCCTTACAGATTGGTAATTTCGTTTATTGCATTTATTCGAATTGTATGTTGTCTAAACATGTACAGTACTTACATCAAACCATGCAAATGGTTCTTTCTGAGGATGTTTAGACAAATGAAATCGCGATTGTAATCATGATTAATTTCAATGCAATCGATTACATTTGTGCTGCAGAACCGTCGCCAGAAAGTGGTCAACAGGGGATTTTACGATTTGTGCGGGGGGGCTTCACATTCAAATTTGACAAAAATTCCACTAATTTATAGTGTTCCATATTTCAATTTGGGGGGGGCTAAGCCCACCAAAGCTCCCCCGTGGCGTCGGGACTGTTGTGCTGTAATCGTCCGATGTCTGAGGCGCACTCCGCAATGTTTGAAAGGTATAATAGCCTACTATTTCAAAGAGAAAATCAAAACTTTAGTTTGATGAAATTGTGTTGCTGCCAAACTACAGCTCAAAGCCAATTTGAGATGAGTTATTATCTGTTTTTTACTGTGGCGGCCTGGAGGTGGCGCCACATGTGAATAAATAGTCACCGTTAGATGGTGCCCATGAGTAACAAGTCACTGTGATAGTCACCACAAGCGAATTATCGTAATTCACTCATTCCTATATAACGATAGTGCAACCAAGCATCACTAGGGTGAACTCGTCGAGGGAGCTTTATTCCTGCTGGTTGCTGTCCCGTTACTTTAATACTCCGAATTACCATATTTCTCTTCTGCTTGCCTGAATAGTTCAAGGTAATGCAGATACCAGCAACATTACCTATCACATTTTCCATACAGTTTTTCTGTTATTTGACACTGCCATGTTTTTCTGCCATTTCCCCTTCATGCTGATGTTGACAATCATTTTCTGCTAGCCGACATTGTTATTTTAATTTTGCAAAAATATTTTGCAAGAAAATGCATTACTATTATCCATTATAAACAATTTTACTCCTTTGAGAACTGGCAAATTTTGTAACGTTCGAAATCAAGCAAAGCGTTGTTTCTGATGAAAAATCAAGCAAAGCGTTGTTTCTGATGCAAAAACAGATGGCAAGTTACTTGAAAACCACACAAATATTTTTTTTGCCCAAATGCCCACATGCAACAACAACATTCAATTATATTTAGGAATTGCAACAGTGGTCATTGAAAATGCTTGGTAAAACTAATGGGCATTATTGTAACAACTTTATCATGTCTATAACAATATTTCGATCTTATAGGCTTTCTTTCGATAAAACAATTTCAGTGTTCTTTTGTTGTTCAATTACCATTGCTTGTGATATGGCCCATGAGTCTGAATCAAAATAAACTTCTATTTTTTACTCTCTCATGAACAAACAAGTTTCATATTGAACTATCGTAACAATGGTTCATTAAGCACTGGAATTGATATGTTTAATTGGATCGTCACAAAATTTTGCAGGTTCATGCCCTGGATACATCCCCAGAAAATTATAGCTTGCCGCTTGTGTGTTCCGTATTCTAGATTAAAAAATTTGTCTGACTGAACAACCTGTTTTTAAGACTTTTGAATGCCACCACTGCATATACTGTAACTCTAACCTACAACAGTGATCGCGTGACTCGATTCAATGACTCGGACTCGAGTCACGTTGAATAAGATGGTGACTCAGTATGACTCGACTCGAGTCACAATCGATGACTCGAGACAGAGTAATTTTTCAAAGTTTCTGAGCCTATGATGGGTAAACGCAGTTCGTTTGCACATGAAGAAATGAGCATTTTTGCTTCAGTGATGTTCAAGATTGGCGCAAATTTTCTGTGTTCTTTGTCTGGTTGTGCTATGCTACCTTTAAAGGATCAAGTGTCCCCAACGTCCCCAACTTGCACAGAGGTAGACCTGAGACTTTGCTTTTCACTGATAGGTCAGCAGGGCACAATATATCGATACCTTATCGTAGTTTAATGTAATATCTGCATATCGTGATCATGGCAACCGGCCTCATACTGTTAATTTGAGTCTTTTCCAGATAGCAGTAAAGCGATTTAAGTTTATCAAATTCAAATCCAATCCAAAAATTATATTGCAAAATCTAATGCAAATACGAAAAACAAATCTTGTTTAAATCCATATTTCTGTCGCTGTTATCAGCCTCAGCCCGTGTGGTGACGTGATTGCGCCACATATAGCCTCGGGCCTAGGCCTACCGTTAAATTCGTAGCAGAAGCAATCTGGTCAAATGGGAATCTCAACTGCTATTAGCCTATACTGTGGATCGTCGGCCGTTCTTTGATGGGCTAAGGGCGACGCAACGTTGCAACATCATCATGCTGGCTTCCCACATTGTCGCCATCTTCACTGTGGCCTGGCTCTTAGCTTTATGTGCATTTTCTGAGGTACTTCTGTTAAAATACTTGCCCAACGCATCCTTTCTCCGAGCTACTGGAGCCAGACATCGACATAGAAGAACCTACAAATCAAGCCTTCTCAAGTGGAAACATTGGCCCTCATCGGAGGGTGGCACACATGGGCCATGGCTACAAAGCTGATGAGATTTTTTTCGATTGTTTTACGAAGTGTTTTCGAAAGGAACGTGGAAGTGTTTCCAAAACAAAAATTTTTTGAAACGTAAATGTTTTGATTTATAAAATATTTGCGAAATAAATGTGCTTTCGAAACGAAAGTAAAATTGTTTTTGAAACGAAAATGTTTTAATTTGCAAACAAAATTGAAAGTGTTTCCAAAACAAAAATAAAATTTTTTTGAAACAAAATGGTTTTTTTCGAAAACGTTTGCGAAACGAAAGTAAAATTGTTTTAGTTTTTGAAACGTTTTTTTGTTTTTTTCAAAAAAATGCCAGAAAACAAAATTTTTTAGGGTGGCACGCATGGGCCACCATACACTTGTTACTTTGCAAAAGGCATAATTGTTAATATTCGCTAAAGAATTTTCTATTACGTTTTAAGGAACGGTTGTTTTCGATAGCGAAATTGAATAAGACTAAGCAGCATACAGCTTCAAAACTTTACCCTCTGACTTACCTAGCTGCTATTGAAAAAAGTAGGCTGCGCACTTCCGAAAAAACAATTGTTGCGATTAAACAACGAATTATTGAGGGCGTCTAAAACCTCGCAGTTCACTTTTATTTTCGTTACAAACGGGCCCCACGTTAAAAAAATACTTTGGGCTCACACCTGCACTACACAAGCAGCTTTGATTGAAAGTATAAGTTTGCGCGCGGAGCCCGACTGGAAGCAATCTGTCCAATCGGCTAAAGAAAAAACCCTGACGTTCGCAACTTCTCCGCCCTGCAGAGCTGGATCGTGTTTTCGTTTGCCTTTTCTTGACCATTTTGCATGTTTGGGCACACCCTTAATTTTTCAAGTATTTCACCCGCATTCCCAGCGCTGTTCTTACTTTTCCTATTGGTTGTTCTTCTGCAAGGGGGCCGTCCACAAATGACGTCATGCTATTTTGGGCAAAAATCTACCTCCTCCCCCCTTGTCACATTTCGTCACAAGTATGTAACCCCCCTTCAAATATAACGTCGCAACGCAACCCCCCCTTACATTTGCAATTACAAATTTCCATCTATTTTGTGTCTGTCTAGACAAAAATTTCATCTGTTTTATAGATTTGATTTGTGCACGTTGTGGCAAGACCAACATTTTATTCGTAAAACGTCGAAAATACTGCACACATTGCTAACCAAAAATTAAGCAGCGAAGTGTTTTCTACTTTGTTGAAGACCGAAACGAATGAATTACGTTGTGCGAATGCTGGCAATGACTGATTGCGGTTATAGTCCTATGCATATGGATTTACCGTAGTGGTCGCTTTGCAATATTGAAGCAAAAACAAATCATAGGAAATTTTTGCAGTATCTGCAAGAATGATTTCACAATACCGTACAGAAAACAAGTATGGCGTGCAAATGCAACACAGGACGCTAAATAACTCATTTTGAGAGACGTTTATTGATGGTTTCTGCATAGGCTAAGATGAAATTAATTTTTCTAAAAACTGTTTCCTTCCAGATCGGCGCGTGACTTACGGGAGGCTTCACTTTTTTGTTGTGATCTGTGCGTAGTAAACACCGAACGGTAGACCACAAAAATGAAACAATCACAGTGGACCTTTGAGGTCCACAACTGCTTATGTTTTTCACAGAGATTACGGCGTTTCAACAAACTGTTGCAACTACCGAATGGTTATAAGTCAGCGACACTCAATGAAAACACTCACTGGTCTGCAAAATAAAACAAAACATCCTGCTACAGAAAACAAACGAATCACTGAAATTGTTGGGTCACATGAAATAATTTTCAAATTGAAGTCAAGCAAGATATACCGTATATACTCGCTTATTAGCCATACCCGCAGATAAGCCGCAGCAGAAATTTTTGCCATATACCGAGAATCACGGATGATTCACGAATAAGCCCAGGTCAATTGACCTTTTCACCGGTGAAGACCCTGCGCGATCAATCAACCACAAAATATTGATTTTTACAGGAAAATGTAATGAAAGTCAATTTTATTGTTCAAAACTTTTTGACAGAGACATGATAGCGCCCTACTTTCGCTCATTGCCAAATGGCATTTGCGGTTCGACTGGATGACTGAAATTCGGTGATAGCTCATGCGAAAACTTTGTCCCTCTGTGAATGTTGCGCGTATGAGCCGCAAGCAAAATACAGGCCATATTCCAGGTAAAAAAAGTGCGGCTAATAAGCGAGTATATACGGTAACACATACAATTCAACAATCGATTAGCTGACTTCTCGTAAATTCAAGAACCGCTTTGTGGCGGTTGGATATCACTACTGGTTCCAGCTATCCGTATCTGTTGAAAACGAAAGTAGTAACGTCTTAAGCCAAGCTTCCCCCCACCTAAATGTTTACTTAGTTTCATGCATTTTCCCATGGAGAGGAAAAATGTTCAGTTATGGTTTAAACTGGCATTCCACTACCAGTGCAACTTTTTTCTGGAATTATCATTTCACTTATATCCAGATTATGTTCATCTTGCCACTCTGCACTTTTCACATTGTCCGCATTTGTGATGATTACCATCATTTCCCGCTGACGACGCGCAGCCACTCGAACTGGGCGCACGTGTTTGGTTTGAGATCATGGTCGTCCGCCGGGGGGGGGGGGCAAA
>Ga0210059_1013315_pt1 | contig 12317 bp, 9 predicted proteins | sample Ectturendosymbi2_FD_188042 | JGI IMG/M metagenome (GOLD analysis project Ga0210059, IMG submission 188042) | Ecteinascidia turbinata endosymbiont from Florida, USA - Sample 2 (SPAdes) (version 2) | ecosystem: Host-associated > Tunicates > Ascidians > Unclassified | place: Key West, Florida...
TCCGGTCACATGGCCGAACCAACGTTACTCAGGTCTCTCTATTCGGAGAAGTGACTTGACATTCAGGGCGTTACGAGTTTCACAGCTGCGCACTTTGTGGCAAAGTGTCACACCGTGAACTTTTCGCAAAAATACATCTCTGCTGCTTGCACTTGGAATAACACTCTTTCAGTCATTACCCATGATTCATAGACATAGGCGAGGATCGGAACGAAGGCCGATTTGATTACTGACAGCTTTGCTGTATTTGAAAGCTCTCCATTTGTGACCCCACAGTAATAAAGCAATAAAGCTCACGGCTTGGGTGAGTAATGGTTAAAAAGCAACAAATACGTCAAACATGATTTAAGAACCAATTTCAAAGAAATGCTCAAAATTAGCAAGCTTCGAATTCGCGAATATTTGCATTTTATTACTTAAATAAAGTAACTTCCGTAATAATTCCAAAATAACGCAGTTCCAAACCTTTGTCCTTGTTTATGTTCTTACTTGATTCCCTGCCTTTTTTCTAAAATCAGTTTGTTTTTCTTCTGGTTTTAGGCGAACTACGGTGTTCTGGAATTTTCTTGGTTAAACCGAAAGCAGTTTCCTTCTTTCAAATTTATTCCTCAGTTCCTCCAAGCAACACATAGAATTACATGTGGCGGAAAAGTACTCTTTCAATGGGATTTAAGGTTGTCAACCTCTTTAACTGAAATCTTAGATGTAAATCTTATTACTACTTTAAGCCAGTATTGGTTTTAGATTTTACGATATCAAAGAGTATGCAAAAAGTGGCTGCCAAACTGATGGCGAGGAAACACTGTGGATCGTTTCGCGAGAAGATTGGGATATTTTTCGAGAAAAACTGCAAAACAATATTTTACTGGGGAATGCGGATGAGTTGGCAAGCAACCTGAAAAAGTAAGTTCATATGACAAAAAATATCGTTTCTATTTTCATATCGGCAACAATTTTAAATTACTTTCAGGACTTTAAATGCCGGTAGAAGAAATGCAGTGGATGAAAAGCGTGGACAGCCATTAAATCGAACGTGCAATGGCTTGTATCATCAACGACGGTTTGCACTCAATCTAACGCCAGGCTCACTGGTGAAATTTATGGCTGTGCCTGCTGAGAAAAACACCTTTCCGCCCAAATTGATCCCGGAATTAATAAATCTCGAGATGAACTTTGCCGTTTGTCTTGTTCATCGGCAATCAATGGATGTATTTCCTGTGAAAAGTACGAAACGTTTGACCTACGAATTTCCGTTTTTTCAAATAAACTTTTACGGTGCAAACACATGTGCAGAACTTTGTCATCCTTTTCTAACGATCAGTCGGTGGATGGATTTGGTTTTGAAAGAAGGAAGTTTCTGCTCCGTGTGCGAAGGGAATTCAGTGACGCTTCACAACTTACTGGTAACTTTTGAACAGCACACAGGCAAGTTAATTCAAAATTGGCTTTGCACTTTTAATTGCTACATCATACGTCGGTGCAGACGGTAAGTCCATAGGTTCCTATGTATTCAAATGGGTGTAGGGTTTGCGGTATGACCCTTTCAAATAAAGCTTAAAAGCTTTTTTTTTAATCAGCATGAAATGTTTTGCTTTTTCAGGTTTTTTCAAACTTGCTGCAAAGTTTTTTGATGAACGCTTCGTCAGGATGAATTCAAATGATCTGCTCTGTTTGCGTTCCACCTCGGGAGGTTAGAGAACTTTAGCTTCAGCAAAAAACTTCTGTTTAAGAACTGAATGTTATGCGTGTGAAATGAACTGCAACTGATATACTGTATGCCAGATACACAGCTTTCACAGTGAAGTGGTCAGGTTCACACACGTAAAGTTGAGAAGTTTTAAAGTAAACCACAATAAATATATTGGCAGATGTAATATGTATATATGGTCAAATGCACAACATTTTCACGCATACGTAACGATTTATGGTCATGCATCTGTATCAAGACGAATAGCATGCATCCCAAATTTCAAATTTTTTTAGCACACGACACAATCGTATCTGAAAATATCCTGAAAAGGAACCACAAATATAATAAGACGTTGCTCAATCTGTTCTCTAAATCTAGTAAACGTAAAATACCGCACTATCTTTACCTTTGTTTATATATGTAATTTCCTGATAACCTTAAACTGGGCGTATCACTTACGTTAGTTTTTTTCAAATAGAAAATTCTGAGAAATATGGCTGGGTGATACATGCTGTAGTCGTTCAAGTAGAGTACAAGGAAATCTGCACCATCCACTTTGCATACGATGCAAGCTCGGTTTACACACCGCTTCTCAGAAAGCTCAGAGAGATTGAAGTAACTTGCGAGTTGTTTCGAATTCCCGTCATTCACAGGTATATTATTGCAGCCATGCTATCTTTCTAACATTTAACAAAAAATGCTATTACGTTAATTACGGTAAGAGGGAAAGTTACGCCTAGTCGTGTTAGTGCTACGTGTGCAGTGTGCGTGTAACGGTAATGTAGGAAATATATGTATGTTTGTTTTTTTTCTAGTAAGTACAGTAAATGTTCGCAACGTATGACAACAGTTGCAAAATATACAGTTTTTCTGGTAATAATAGTATTTTCCATTTTAGTGAACCAGTTTTCTATCTTTTATCGTCTTAAATTTTGCTTTTTGATCATCCACCTGCCAATGTAAAACTTGCAATATTTGGAAGCAAAACATGCAATTAATTTAATATTGCCGTTATTCACTGCAGCCGGCAAAGTTCCAAGTTTTACTTCGTAGGTTTCGTATCTAAAAAGCGGCCATGCCCGCCAAAAATATTCTTTCACATATTAAAAATGTTCACCTACAATTTCGGCGAATTCGATCTGAGTAGATTAGTATCTGACCAGCACTGCAGATTATGCGGATGATGCTTTTGTCATCAATGCAGATGCAAACAGCAAGCAACAAGAAAACATAAAAAACGCCTCGTTTACTGTACCAAAAAAAAACGAAGCCCACATTTCAACCAACTAGGCAAGAAGCCTCCATCGCAAGGTGTAGGAGCAAGCAATTTTTTGGTGGGTGCAAAGGATATACTGCACAAATTTCTCTACATTTGCCCTGCATAGCGACAAGAGGCAAATAAAGCGAGGTAGCGAAAACAGAAATAACATAGTAGCTACGGAGCAACTTTAAGGGTATATAAAAGTCTCGTTGTTTTTCAACATCTCGTTACAACCCGCGCAACGATGTGGAACAAACGAGACCATAAGGGTTGCAAAAAGTATATCAACGGACCAGTAATTGTTACCAGAGTCTGACGATGCCGCCCTGCGTCAACAGTGGTGGTCAGGTCACCATTTTTCAAGATCTCAGTTTCAACAATCTCAAGTCTTAACGAGATAACCATCCGTGTTTGGCCATTGCCAATATACTGTTTGGCGAATTATAGCGATCACCATCGCAGGAATTGCGTGGAGTGACGTCACGGTGACGCAGTGACAGCATGCTGGTTCGATGATGCATCAAAGTTTAACATAAACCTGAAGCAAAAACTTGTCTCGCTATAAAGCAAAGGGTCACGTCACTACAAACTGTTAACTGAGACCCAAAAACTACAGCGATTAATTAACTTCACTCGAAAACTTACAAATGTGTGACAGAAATAGTTTGAGCCGGACTTGTGATGCATATGATTATGATCATTAGTAATTATAAATGTTTTCACGGAGCGTTTATTCATTCACAATATACACCTTGTCTTATTACTTAGTCTGTTTAAAACTTTTGAGTGCTCCATCGCAAACAAAACACTTATTCATTTTGTTGTTGTCAATGTACAAGATGGAAAACATTGCGAAGAGCAGGTAAGAAAAAAATGAATGTTTTCATTATAATTTCCACTTACGCGCCAAGAAAACTGCAAGACAGGTGTTCATGTTTTATAAAGAGAAACTGTGTTTGACAAGTTCGCCTCACCAATGCCTGGTTTTTAGGATAAGAATTTTAAAAGTTTCCTTTTTATAAGTCGGCAATCGCTTTTATACTTTCTACTTTTCTGTTACGATGCAAGTGAGGTGCAACTTCCTAAAAATGTGTGGACACTTTCGCGAGGTAATTTAATTTCAAACTTATTTAAAATTTCAAAAAACATTTTTCTATCAAACAAAGAACAACATCGGGAAAAGCAGGAACTCTTTTTTGCTTTTACAAGTAGTTCCATCCTTATAACCAGAGTTAAAAAAAAGCAGGCTTCTGTCAGTGCGAGAGTATTCTCCTTTTGAGAAAGCTTCACTGTATTTGTAAAACTGTTAAAACCGTGGTTATGCAATCATCAAACGTTATTGGTGACTTACCTCGGAGTTGAACCCCTGCAGAAGTACTGTGTTCAAATTTAAGTAAGGTTACTTCACTGGTTCAACAACAGTTGGACCAGCAGGGCACGCAAGTTACTGTATCTTCTGCATCAGTGAGCTTTGAAGGTGCATTCGCAAAACTACTTTTCAGTTTTTTCTAGCAATGTTGTTGTTGTTTCATACCATGGGTCGAAACAAAACATACGATTTTTATGTAACGCGTAACTGCTCTGCATCAAAACAGAAAACTTTTAAAATAACTTGTACAAACACTGCAATCGGAACACAGTCGCTGGTTGCACACTATACCAAATCCTATTATAATTGTAGTATACGCAGCTTCGGTGGTGCTCGCAACATTCTAAATGTGTATGCGTGTTTAGACGAATGCTCCACGCACTTGCAGTAATTGATGAAGATACACCCAAAGTGGTAAAAAACTTGCTTTTTGGAAACGTGGCATACGAAAATGAGCATTATCAATTATCGAAAAGTCAGAAGAAGCTAGACGATGAATTACTGCAAGGTTTCCAGTTGAACAACTCTCAAAAAGAACAGATTTGCAAAGCATTGGAACAAAAGATTACTCTGATTCAAGGACCACCTGGTAAAAACTGTGGCGCTACGTTGTCACTCTCATTGCAACATACGATAAAATAGATTGTGGCGTATTGAAATGAACAGTTTTCTATTAAAAGTGTGTTTACTGGCACATTCTGTTCTACGAATTTAATTGAAGATTATGTTCAGCTAATTTGCAGCATTTTTTCGAAAATGACAGGATAAAAATTATTTAACAGCATTAATGTGCTGATGATTAAAAAAGAACTACCGGTACTTCATTTTTACAAAGCATGGCTAAATATTGGGTGGAGGACGCAACAATAAAACTATTGCTGAACCTGCGTAGTGTAAAAACATGCTTTGGCTGAACTGAAAAAAGAGGAACAATTGGAAACAAGAATAACGCCAAAATGCTGCAATAGGTGTTTGTACTGTTAACTATTTTCTTTCTAAATGGAGAACATTGTGGCGAATAAAGAAAGTCAGAATTCGAAACGTTTATGCAGCAATCGTTACAAATGATAGCATGTAGATTACTGTATGACTAACATCAAGATGCTTAGCATTTACAAACTCCAGTTTTCATGTGATTTTACCTACAAAAAGAGTGATATGAAGAGGTGAAATCTCGCCCTGAAATGTTGCAGCACAGCATGGGTAATTAGTCCAAAAAGACTACGTTCTTGAATGTAGCAGAGTGGTTCATTCGCTTACAAATACAAAGAAGACCTAATTCGCGCCTATTTGGAAGTTTTGCTCTTATTAATGCATCTCTTGCCAACACAAAAACTTTTCAATGTGATGATAAGCTTCTTAGTCAAAAATTTAAAGTCAATGTAAGTGCGAGCTCCGCCAGCCGTTCTGATCAAATTGTGATGGCGCTGTAAGCTGAACAAGAAAAGTAGATTGTTTTTCATGTTTCAACCTTTATTTTTGCACAGAATCAAAACAATATTTTTTATTCAAGGCACGGGTAAATCTGTCCTTGGGATGCATTTGGCATACTATCTGTGGAAGTTAAACAAACAACTATCAAACAAGAGAAAAATATTGTATTGTGGACCATCCAACAAGTCCGTTGATGTTGTTGCAGGTAAAATCCGGCGTGAAAGATGACTGAGATTAAACTTTCTGAAAGAAAGACTTAGGTTTTATTCAGTATACAAACTTGTTCATTAGGTTATTTGACCAAAGCTAAGACGGCCGACATGAAGTTCGTTAGAGTTTATGCAAACTCACTCGAAGAATGCGACTATCCCGTGCCGGTGAAGCCAAAGTCGACTGGCATTGCCCCGGATGATGTTAACAAGCCGGACGAGGATCTTGCTGCCATAGCGCTGCACAAGATTATCAGAAATCGAGGACCTTATGCAGAAGAAATAAAGGAGTTCGACCGAAACTTCGCGTAAGTTGTTTCTGTGAACGAAGATTTGTTCGTACGGCTTTTGATAATTTAACACAATGCGCTGCAAGTGCACAATTTCTTAAAAACAATATATTTGTGGGATTTTGTTCTTGCCGAAAATGGTCTCAATTGCTTATTGCTTGAAACAATTTATCGCCATCTTGTTTTATTTCAAGGATATTGAATAGCAGCGTTGTTTCTCACGATTCCGCGAAAGCGTTCAGTACTTTGAAGAAGTACAAAGAATACAAAGACTTGATCAGCAAAGCGAAACTGCACGAACTACGTCAATGTGACGTCATCCTTTGCACGTGCTCCACAGCAGGAAGTAGGTGGTTTGCTTAAACGTAGCTCTTTTTCTAGCTCTTTTCCTTGCAGTAAAGATTACCAATTCTTTAAAATCAAGTTACCGATTTTCAAAAATTACGCTTTCAAAGTGTTCTGTTGTGTTTTATGAAACGCGATCGCCAATTAAAGAAATGTAATGTACTGACGATTTTTTCAGGGCATTCTAAATTGGCATTACCGTCTTCTGTCTACATGTTTTCAAACGTTTCTTTGTAAATGATGTTCTACAGTTTAACCAAAAAATTTCAGGATTTTCCTTGTTTTGCTGCTTTTTGAAGCACTTGAAGAGCTCCTTAAGACGTCGCATAGGCTAAAATCGCGCTTCAGGTATTTCAAACCCTTTAGAAGAGTGACACTGTTTGTAAAAAAGCTTTCCAATATTCCATGTGTCAAAAACATTCTAAGCTGATCAGGCAGAACAGATTGCGGTGCATAAATAATTTTTTTTAACAGCACCACCAGATTATATTGTTAGTGATCCATAAAATGTCAAGAATGATGTATTCTGTTTTCCAGATGACCTCATTCCACAGCTAAAGTTCGCTCAATGCATCATTGACGAATGCGGGATGTGCAGCGAGCCGGAAACACTGATACCAATCACTGCTTCGATGCATGAGGTTGGAATGTTATTTCAAAATTTGAACTGAAACTTGTTGGTGAGCTTCTGCAGGCCAGTGGCGCAGCCAGACCAACAATTTTGGGGGGTCTAAAATGTGTGATTTCAGGCGAATAACACTATTTTGTTTGGAAAAACACCTCTCAAAGCACAAAATGACTATATGTTCCAAACATTTGGGGAGCATGGCCCCCTAGGCCCCCCTGGCTGCGCCCATGCTACAGGCCTTCTTGCAATGTCATAACCTTCAGTAGTTCCCATCAAACAATTCTCAAATATGCTTTTGGCAGCTGATATTTTTCGCCAGTCAATCTAGGAATGTTTTGCTTTTCATTTTTAAATTTAAAAAAATTATAGCCAAATTTTGAAAAATACCTGTTTCTCAATAAGTCAAAATCTAGTACATAAACTTATAAACTGCTTAGTGCTTGAAAATTCAGGTATAGACTGTTCGCATAATTTAAAGCTAGTTAGTTCAAATTTGAAACGGACAGCAGGCAAGACAAAGTTTCACTTTCGGAATCAAGGAGACATTGATTAAGCAACCACATGATTTTAATTTGATATCTAAAAAGAAATATCCTTTTTAGTCCTTGCAGATTGTATTGATCGGTGATCACAAGCAATTGAGCCCGATCGTAAAATGCAAGGAGGCGAAGGCTTTGTCTCGGTCAGTGTTTGAAAGGCTGAGTGAACACGCCAGCATGCTGACCACGCAATACAGAATGGTTAGTGCTCCACTTGGCTTGCATTTCAATTTGGAAACGACAGCCTACACTTACAAATTGAGTTTTGTGCAGCACCCTGACATTTGTGAGTTCCCGTCCTGGAAATTCTACGACGAAAAGCTTGAAACCGCTGAAGTGACGCGAAAACGCCAAGATAATTTGGTTTTTGGGCAAACAGTCACAAGATTTTTCCACGTCAAAGGAAAGGAAATGGAGGAGCCGGATAGTTACTCGAAGTACAACATGGAGGAGGTTGATGTGGTGGTAAGGGCAGTAGTAGTATCAGTGACCTACATTCTGCGGACAAAGCTTCAAGTGTTCTTTTCCACAAAGCTTTAGTGAGCTCATAACCGCGACTTGTTTCGAACATACTTCTTCAGTTTTGGAGCTAATTTCACGTAGCAAAGCACCATGGCGCCGCATCGCTAAAACAGCTTTCTGAGCCCGCCATGGAATATACATTCTGAGTGTTTCCGGAATTATTACCTTACGATAACGATATGAAATACCTTCTTCTGAGCGGGTGATATTTTTACAAAACGTACACGGACTTGATATCCATGTCAGCGTGCAACGTATCATCAGCAAGAAACTGGATGGCTCGCGCATAATCAAACGTAATGATAATCAGATGTTTATTGAAAGACAAAACTAAGTTTGTGCGTCAGGTCATGTCAGTCAAAAGCACAATTGTTAAAACCCGATTATCACCTCCTAAAGCTAGGATGGCTTTGTTTTCTGCAACAAGAAACAAAGTTACCATGTCAATTTCATCTGCTGTGCAATGATAAATATTTTTCAAGCTAACCTGATTAGTTTTTCGTTTTGTTTGTTTATTTATTTATTTATTTATTTATTATTTTTCACGCTACATCACACTTTTAAAAATAAACTTCCAGAATTTCACAATATTAAAGAAAAATTATAGGTGCTGTTTATGAATTTTAAGGTTTCAGTTCAAAAATGTAAAATTGTTTGCAAGCAATTGTTTTCATGGGATCAGTCTTCATGACAACAAACAATTCAGGGCAGAACTTTTACAAATACAGTATTTGTAGTGTTTACGTGGTTTGACGAATACGTATTCTTATCATCAGATTTTGTATTAGTATTTCAACCTATCAACTTTTAAACTCAAAGCGATCTGCTGGAGGCAACCATTTACTAATACGTCACCTTAATTGTGTTAAATTAACCCAAAGAAAAGAATTCCTCTCGGGTTGCTTTCTCCCCACTCGTTTGACAGTATTTGCACAAAAGTGTTAGTTTTATTGGCAGCTGATTAGCGATATATGTAAAAAATTTCGGGAGAAATAGAACAAAACTAGATAAAAATTAACATTGTGTTTACGCAGCACATCATAAGCGAGTTAATGGACGAAATTTTGGTAGAACTAACGTTTTATGAAGTTAATACTCGCTTTTATCTGAACTCAGATATTTTAGTATGCTAGTTTATGCTTCAATATCAGCATCCCTAATACGTTAGGCATGTTGCCATCTTGAAATACACACAAAGGGTTTCTAAAAAATCATAGTTTTCCTAGAGTTGTGTTGTGTCGAAGATCATATTTCCTGGAAATTTCGTTCTACCGGAAAAATGTAAATTCGAAATAGTTAAGTTGCGGGGAAAGGACCCAGTGACACTGTGTGGGTCGTCTCTCCCTGTCCCTGCATTCCTGGCCACAAAGTCGCCGCGTGGGCGGGGTGCTGAAAACAGAACTGAACCGAATTGTGGATGAAGTCACTTACACCTTAAAGTTTGTAAAACAGTAGCTTTGCAGCACTAAGTAGTCGTAATAATGCAAAATATTAATAAATTACATTCTTCATAATGATTATTTGCTGATTTTAATAAATCAAAAATTCATCGGCTACAATTGCACAGATCTGAAACTAGCATCATGGAAAAACATAACTTTCAAGGCAATTTGATTTTTTCAGTTGTTGATGTGGTAGATGGAGATGGCATTCAAAAATAAATATTTCCTTGGTAAAGAAATTCTTTCGACTTTCAATCATCCAACAAAACCAAGCCATGAAAACAAAATGTTGCGCGATCTAAACCAATAGATTTCAGTTTTGCTTAAACTTACTATCGGTTTTCGCAAACTATTTGTTTAGCCCAATGAAAATACTTCCAATAAAGGTAAGTGGAAATGTCACAAAAACCGGTGATATAAGCTGCACGCAGATTTTTGGGCTAAAATCAATAAAAAATTAAAAAGCTGCCTTGCCTTCCCTAACAATTTGGATTCCCTATTGTTATGGAGGGAGAATGCTGTTTCTTTATGATATACATTTTCCATTTGCCTTGAAAAGTTGGTTGACGTACCTTTAGAGCTTGCATGCGTACCTTTACAACATTTTGAATGCTGTGAAGGCAAATGAAACCACTGCATTAGTGTTTGACCGCTGTGATAGTGCCTTTTTTTATTTGCGCAATTAACTTTTCGTGGCAGAATTATCTCGTTATGCAATTGGTTGAAGAACACAACGTCGCTCCGAAAAAAATCATGGTGCTTTCTCCTTACCTTGGGCAGTGCAACAAACTTCGAGAAAAGCTGCAGCAAAGCTTTGATGAAAGGAAAATTTTTGACAAGCTTCACATTGGATCAGTTGTTACTAGTCAAGGTTACTTGAATTATCTTACTACACCTGCCATCCACGCGTAGCATGATATTAAACAAATAAACTGGCAAAAAATAAAAATATGATGGGAACGGACTACATAAATAATACCCGAAATATCACCCATCGGATTGTACTTTACTGTGTCTGTTGCAAAATGACGATACAGTTATGTGTTGTGGTGACACTTTCAAAGTTCCATTTTATCGTTAGTACAAGTCAACAGAAAATCTGGTTTCCTTTCCTCAACCAAAATTCAGAACTGTTTGCATTCCGTTGTTCTTCTTATTGTATATGAGCCGATTTATCCCAAGAATGGCGATAACGTTAATGTGAATAAAAATTTATGAATATTTTGGCCTCTTCCTTTTGTGTCTTAAAATACACTGTGCCTTGCGGTGTTACTGTAAAACGACACAATGAAAAATAAATAAAACTTTCGCGCACCGTATTTGTTGTTGTCAGTGCTTATCACGCCTTTACAAAACCATACCTCCTCAGGTTCTGAAAAATGGCTGAATGAATGATTGCTATTAGCCTTTTGCAGCTGCTGGTGGTAGTATTTGGCTAACCAGTCAAAATGTGGTGTTTGCAGATTAATATCAACATGCTTGGAGCTTCTGAGCCTTTCTATCTCTCGTGGAGATGTAGTTTGCCTGAAATAAGCATTCAGAAATTTGTAAATAACTTCTAAAATCATGAAAGTGCTGATAAAATGCCCCTTTCGGGGCATCGTAGCTTGCATAAATTTCATCCAACACTTTACTGCACAGATTGCAAGTGTATTTGTGATGGTAGCAACGGTTACCGAAACGTCTACAAAATGTTTACATCTTTTCCTTTGACCGATATTTTCATTATTGCACTTTGTTTTACGCCAGTGTGTTGACGTACTTTGCGTTGAAATACGCACTTCACTCGATCATGAAGTAGACTAAATGTCCTGCAATAGAGCGACTCCCGGACATTTCTCTTCATGATCAAGTAAAGCGAAAGCGCATAGGAACGACGTTTCATTTTAGCTACGTCATTTGCAAACTTTAACAGATTACTACACCTGAAATAGAGGGTCTCTGTGCTATACTACTTTTTTGAAGTGGCAAGGGAAAATGATATTTAGGTCCCTTTGGCCTCATGACCCCACAATATCTGTAATGACAGAAAATTTTGCTTCCAGTGTTAATAACAAAAATCATTAAAGCTAAGTCCAAGTTGAAGGCCACAAGAGACAAATCTCATTGTTTGTTTGGCAACCGCCGAATCCGCCTCTAGGCAAAAAGATGCTGTGCGTTCTAGCACTTCTGTTGGCTCTAGACTAAATCATTACCGGTTGTAGTGATTATTGACGTCACAATAGCGATTAAAAGAGGTAAATTAAGCGTGTTTGCATCTGCAGAATCACATGCGATGGCTCATGCTCGAGCAAAGTGTTTGCTTTATCAGGTAGCGAAGCTGAGTTCGTTTTCGTTTCCACCGTGCGGTCGTTTCATGTCTACGGAAACTGCAGCTATGACACGTTCTGGATGTACAAGCGACTTGGATTTCTCATTGACGAGCATCAGGTCAACGTTGCCATCACCAGAGCAAAATTGGGAATGTTCATTGTTGGTAATGTTGCACATAAAAAAAAACTTATGACAAAAGTCACTGCAACCACGTAACTGTTTGGAAAAATCTTTTTTATGACAGTAGTTTTTCTGAAACATATTTTGTAACAAAC